>OBRT01000219.1_pt1 | contig 17235 bp, 16 predicted proteins | sample 1494891 | NCBI WGS metagenome assembly OBRT01 (sample SAMEA3360688, study PRJEB22359) | human gut metagenome | biome: ENVO:urban biome; feature: ENVO:human-associated habitat; material: ENVO:feces | place: Bangladesh | collected 2011 | reverse complement strand
TGGTGAACAAGTAAGTGTTAATGAGGGTTCGTCCATTGCAAGACGACGAGCCATTCCTGTTTTTCCGCCTCCTAATAAATAACTTCCGCCCATATATTTTTTTGCAATATCGTCAGGAAGATTGCGCCAATCGCCCCCTTGTGGTACAAGTCGCAATACACGTTCTTTTTTCTCTGGATACTTTGCTCCTATTGATTTTGGTACGTCAGTAGGATACAATTCTCCTTTTTTGAAAGCATCGTTCAATGTCATCAAACGATAGTAAGGTGCGGGCCAATGGAATGTAACTTTTGGCGCAATATCATTACGAATGGCAACAAGCACTATTCTTTCTCGTTTTTGTGGTACTTGATAGCGTATTGCTTCCAATACTCGTGGTTCAACAAGGGTGTAACCTAAATCGGCTATAACATTCCGAATTATGGTTAATGTGCGTCCTTTATCGTGTGAAACAAGTCCTTTGACATTTTCACAAACAAAGACTTTTGGATTGATTTCTTTCACGGCTCGTGCAACTTCAAAGAAGAGTGTACCACGAGTATCTTCAAAACCGCCTTTGTTGCCAGCATAGCTAAAAGCTTGGCATGGGAAGCCTCCTGTTAGCAAGTCAATTTGATTATGCCATTTTGAAAAGTCTACGTTGTGTATGTCTGCCTCTAATACGTTCCAGTTAGGTCGATTTGAACGTAATGTTTCGCATGCTTCACGGTTCAATTCATTCAGCATAACATGATGAAAACCAGCTTTTTCAAAACCCAAAGCTAACCCACCAGCTCCCGCAAATAGTTCTATTGAAGTAAAATTGCGTTTTGGAACAACCTCCATTTCGCTTTTCCATGAGCTGTCTATCATTTCTTTAATTGAAGGAATATCACGTATATGCTCTAAATTGAATACAATTTTTCCATCTACAGCTTTAGTAGGTGTCAAGGAACCTTTTGCTATCCAGCTTTCAACAGTGCGCCTTGATACCCCCATTATGTTGGCAAAATTATTTAAAGAAATAGTTTCGTACATTGATTTTATAAAATTTCAAAGCCCTCGTAGGTGCTGAAAGCTAATTTATACAGACTCTTTAAAAAGTCCTTTTTATCTAATTCGTTATAAACTTCATAGGTTGTAACTATCGTAGGTTCAGCTTCTAAAATATCGTCTAATATTTTAGGTAATGCCATGCATAGTTTAAAGAAAGCTTTTGAATCGTGAAATACCATTTCGTAGAATTTATCAATTGACATTTTACGTATTCTATTATTATTGAATTGTTCTTTATCAACAGTTACTTTCCATGTTATATCTTGTGATTTTCTTGAAATAACCTCTACAAGAACGCAGGTAGCTTTGTCATATCTTTGTCGGAGATAAATCCCAAATTGTATTTTTGCATAATTTACTAGAACTTTTATAATATTTTATAGAAGAGTTGAACGCATTTTATCACGCTTACAGCATGTATCAAATGACATGTACCTGATGCAAAGGTACAAAAAATTAAATATAAAAAGATAAAAGCTCATTTAAATCCCCTTTTCTCTGTAAATAAAGAATTAGGAAGAAATCAAAAAAAACCGCCCTTGCACCTACATGCACATGTAAGCAACAAGAGCGGGGTTACCCTAATACATCAAAATTTACCTACATGATGTAGTTTCAGCCCTACGCCAACAAGTTTCTTGGGCGCAATTGCTGTAAATTTTGATATTCTTAGCCATGTAATGAACACTTTCACAAGTGCATACATAATAAAAAAAACTATTATACTATTACTAAAACAACTAAATCTAATTTTAAATATTTTCTTTTTCCACTTTCAATGGTCAATGCCCTCGCGTGAGAGCAAGCCCTTGGTATTGTAATAATGTTTTATTTCCTTCATTTCAGTAACAAGGTCTGCATAGTCAATAAGGCTTTGGGGGCAATAACGCCCCGTTATGACCACCTCCACGTTCTTGTTTCTATTTTCCAAAGCCTCCATAATCTGTTCCAACGACACCAATTCCATGTAGAGCGCAATAGTAATTTCGTCAAGTATTACTACGTCATATTTTCCTTCTCGCAATATTTTTGCACATTCAGCCAATCCGTTTTGCGCACTTTCTTTGTCTTCTTCGTTAGGAACACGCATAATCATACAACCACAGCCATACTGCTTGACAGTAAGATTATCAATATAATTTACAACGAGCGTTTCGTTGTATTTCATTTGCTTTATGAACTGACCTACAAAAACCCGCATTCCTGCCATACAAGCACGGATAGCTACCCCTACAGCAGCGGTTGTTTTACCCTTTCCGTTGCCTGTATAAATGTGAATTTGACCACAATCTGCTGTTTTTCTTGTAATCATAAAGATACATGAAATTTTATAAACGCAAACTCAGCGAAAAGTTTCACTTGTAAATACAACGCTAAGCCTTTGCTATGGTTTCACTTTCTCAAACAAAAATAGATAGTCCAAATCAATTGGAAAGTTTATTCTTTTTTCTACTCGTTTTTAATCCTAACACAGCGAGTGAGTTATTTTTATAAATAAAATATCTCTACCCCTGCAAAAATAGTTATAATCTATAAGACTACAAAATATTTTCAGTGTAAAATTCCAACAAAACAGAATTTTATTGATAATTTAACCAAACAAGAAAAAATTACTATTTGTTAAGAAATTATTGTTTGTACCGATTTCATATTATTACAATGGTGGCGCATACTTTATCATTTTTGAAAAATAAGCATTGAAACGACCAGCAAAAGAAACTCATTGAGAACTTGAAAACCATGCAAAATCGTCATCAATTAGCCTCAAAATTAAAATTTCTATACCGCTTCCATTGGCGTTATGTCTGCTTTCGGACACCTATATAAATAGAAATTCTCGTTAATTATTCCTAAAAATAATCTTTCACCTTACATTCTTCCTCTTAAACGAAAGAAATTTTGTACTTTTGCAAAGTTTTTATGCCGAGTAGGCTCGAATAAGTACAGGAAAGATGCTCTGTCGCCTATCGGTCAAACCGTTTACAATAAATAAAAATGTACGCAATTGTAGAAATTAACGGTCAACAGTTCAAGGTGGAAGAAGGCAAAAAGCTCTTCGTAAACCACATCAGAGAAGCCGAAGAAGGCAAGACTGTTGAGTTTGACAAAGTGCTGCTCATCGACAATGCAGGCACAGTCACAGTTGGCGCACCTACTGTTAGTGGTGCAAAAGTAGTAGCCGAGATTGTGAACCCACTCGTTAAGGGTGAAAAGGTAATCGTCTTCAAGATGAAACGTCGCAAGGACTGTCGCAAGAAGAATGGTCATCGCCAACAGTTCACACAGGTTGAGATTAAAACAATTAACGCTTAAATTTAGGAGGACAAGAAATGGCTCATAAAAAAGGTGTCGGTAGTTCTAAGAACGGACGCGAATCACATTCAAAGCGTTTAGGTGTTAAAATTGGTGGTGGTCAAAAAATTATCGCAGGCAACATTATCGTTCGCCAACGTGGTAACAAACACTATCCTGGTGATAATGTAGCACAAGGTAAAGACGATACATTGTACGCACTCACAGACGGTATCGTTTACTTCCACAAGGGTAAGTATAACAAGAGCAAGGTCTCTGTACTTTCTGAAGAAGTATACGCTGCAAAAACTGTAACACCAGAAGCGTAAAGAAAGCAATTAAAGCTTATTCCAAACAAACAACATAATCCCAAATTTCCGTTGGAAATTTGGGATTTATGCTTTTTATGAATAAACAATTACCAACGATTTAGATTGCACGAGCCTTGTTTTTGAGGTATGTAGGGGCGTGATTTTTTTCGCAAGCTCAACAACTCGTATCACGTTCCTAACCGCAATGAATATATCCGTATTTGCTTGTGCGGAACGGGAAAGCAAAGAAAATCTTATAAAAATCAATCTGAAAAAACCATTGATTCTTTCCCCAAAATACGATTTCTCGCTACGAATAGGCAAAAATTCGCTTTGCTTTCAAGAATTTGATGCCCACTTACATTAACGCAGGCACCAAGAATTTTGTTAAATAATAACCACCTACAATGAGCCAAACATAAATGATTGCAGCCAAAAGGAATGGTTTGAAACCTGCTTTCTTGAATTTATCAATGCTCGTTTCTGCTCCTAAAGCGGTCATTGCCATGGTCAGCAGAAAAGTATCCAAGGTAGTAATGCCCTTAACAACATCGGCTGGCAACAAATTCAAGCTATTAAAACAAATAACGAGCAAGAACATAATGGCGAACCAAGGTATTTGAATTTTGGTTTTAGTTCCGTCAGCATTCTCACGAGTAGCAACATCTTTGGCAACAAAGAAAGCTATAACGAGCAACACGGGAACAAGCATCATGACACGTATCATCTTGACAATAATAGCGCTGTCGCTAATGGCAGCACCCATTGCATTGCCCGCTCCAACAACGTGTGCCACTTCGTGAATGGTTGCTCCTGCAAAAAGTCCCATCTGTTGGTCGGACAAATCAAAGATACCTGCTCGGTAAAGTATAGGGTAAAGGAACATAGAAAGCGTTCCAAAGATGACAACAGTAGCCACCGCTACAGCTGTTTTGTAAGGCTTTGGGCGAACAGCTCCGTCTACTCCCATAACAGCAGCAGCACCACAAATAGCAGCACCACACGATGTTAGCAGTGCTATACTGCGGTCCATTTTCAACATTTTACCCACGAAAAGTCCAAAAACAATGGTTACCACCACCACGATAGCGTCAATAATGATAGCAGGAAGTCCCACTGCGGTAATGTCTTGGAAAGTAAGTTTAAAGCCATAAAGTATGATACCGATGCGTAAAATGCGCTTCGAACAAAACACAATACCAGGTGTCCATGTTTCAGGCAGATTGTTGCGCAAACTATTAGCATAGAGCATACCAAGAATAATACCGACTATCATCGGCGAGAACGATAAAGCTTTGGCAAAACTCATATCGCCTAAATAGAAAGCAGCACATGAAAAGAGTGCCATTAAAAGGATTCCGTGGAGCATTGAGCTCCTTTGTTCAGTAATTTTCATAATCGTTTTTTTTAATCATCATTTTTATTCTGTAACCGGCAGACTCGCTATGGTGCAAATGCAACCGCAAGTCTGTCAAAAAAAACCATACAAAGGTACTCAAAAACAAGGAAACGATGTAATTTTTTCCAAGTTTTTCTGCATCTTTTTTTTATTTTTTTATCATTGTATCGAATGGTAAAAAATGTTGAAACATTGAAAAGTCGTAATCATAATACTTTGCAGTTTTGAATAGTTTTGTTACTTTTGCAGTAAATATCAAACAATGTTCAAATTCATGTCGCTTGGCAGTGGCAGTAGTGGCAATGCCTATCTTCTTTATACCGACACCGATTGCATCGCAATTGACTGTGGATTAGGTATTAGAACTGTAAAAAAGCATTTCCACAGCTATGGTTTGCAGCTGTCAATGATTAACAATATAATTATCACACACGACCATGCCGACCACGTTAAGTCGGTGGGGTCGCTCAGCACAGATTATGATATTCCCGTTTATGCCACAAAGATGGTTCACGAGGGTATCAATAGGAATTGGTGTGTAAAGAAAAAAGTGGCTCCGTCTATGGTTCGATTCATCGAAAAGGGTGAAACAAAGCAGATTGGGGAGTTTAAAGTTACAGCTTTTGCCGTGCCACACGATAGTTGCGACTGCGTTGGCTATTCCATTGAGTGCGAAGGAGTTAATTTCACCATTGTAACCGACTGTGGACACATCACTGATGAAATTAAAAAGTTTATTTCTCAAGCCAACTATTTGGTGATTGAAGCCAACCATGAGCCTGAAAAATTGGCAGCAGGTCCCTACCCTAAGTATTTGAAGGCACGCATTGCATCGCAAATAGGACATTTAAGCAATGGAGAATGCGCCCAAGCGATTGTCGAAAACGCTATGCCCCACCTTAAACATGTGTGGTTGTGCCATTTAAGCGACGAGAACAATCACCCAGAATTGGCACGAAAGGCGGTAACAACGGCAATGGCGAGCGTTGGATTGGTGGCTGATGTGGATTTCATGGTCGAGGTTTTGAAACGAAAAACTCCAAGCGAAACCTACGAATTAATATAATTTAGGAGCAAAGTATGTAGGGGCGTGATTTTTTCGCAAGCTCAACAACTCGTATCACGTTCCTAACCGCAAAGAATATATCCGTATTTGCTTTTGCGGGACGGAATACGAGTTGTTGAATTTATGAAAAATTCCGCCCCTATCTGCTGTTAGGAACGGAATAAATTCCGCCCCTACATCGATTTGCTATGTTAGGAACGGAATACGAGTTGCACGAGCCTTGTTTTTGGGGCATGTAGGGGCGTGATTTTTTCGCAAGCTCAACAACTCGTATCACGTTCCTAACCGCAAAGAATATATCCGTATTTGCTTTTGCGAAACGGAATACGAGTGTTGAATTTATGAAAAATTCCGCCCCTATCTGCTGTTAGGGACGGAATACGAGTGTTGAACTTGCAAAAAATCTCGCCCCTACGCTGCTGTTAGGAACGGAATAAATTCCGCCCCTACACCGATTTGCTATGTTAGGAACGGAATAAATCACGCCCCTACTGCTGTACCCAATATAAAAACAATAGGTTTTGAAACGGAAAACCTATTGTTTTGTGTTTCAAAACCTATTGTTTTGTATTTTAAAGCGGTGGACACGAACTGAAAATGGGGGCGTGTCTGACTTTCAAAGATTTCGTTTTGCTAAAATTCTATTGTTACTTTTCCATTGAATTGTCTACCTGTCAAGTAGTTTGGCACTGCATATTGCTGACCCGTTACATCGGTAATCCAGTAATAAGAGTTTACGTTGTTGATGCCAAAGAGGTTCAAGCAATCGAGTCCCAACCAGATGTTGCGGAAGATTGATTTGCGTTTGCCGTCTGTGTTGTCGAACAATCGGTAACTCATTCCTATATCGGCACGCTTGTAGGCAGGCGCACGGAAGGAGTTGCTGCTCAACTCTTGATGGGGCGCAGAGAATGGAAGTCCGTCGGCGTAAGCCAATTTTAGCGACATTCGCCAGCGTGTTGAGCCAGGAAAATAGTCGGTAAAGAAAAGGTTTACGGCAAAGCGTTGGTCGGTAGGCATCGGAACACTGCGGTCTTTTAGTTTCATTCGGGTGTTCATAAAACTGAAAGTGAGCCACGAGTCAGTCCCTGGGACAAATTCTCCAAAGAGTTTAAGGTCTAATCCTGCTGCGTGTCCCGACGATTGGTTGTCGCCATAATAAGTAACCTTCACGTTATCAACCGAATAAGGCACGAGTCGGGAAATTGCTTTATAGTAGGCTTCGGCGGTAAACTTAAACGGTCGGTTGAGCATGGTGAACCGATAACTCATAGACGCCAAGGCATGAATGGACATTTGCGACTTCGTGTTTTTGTTGAGCAAGGCGTAGGTTACGCCATTGACCATGGTTGTGTCGCGCAACTCCTTGTAGAAGGGTGCTTGATAGTAGAGTCCGCCCGCAATACGGAACGAAAGATTGCGGTTCCAGCCTGGTGTGATGTTCAGCGAAACACGAGGCGAGACGATACTCTCTCCGTTGAAACTCCAATGGGCATAGCGCACACCGTAATTCAATCGGAAAAGCGTTGGTATGGAGTCGCTTGTTTGGAAATTCCATGTGTCTTGCAAATAGGCTTCCATGCGTGTTGCGTCCAAATCGTTGCGCGCTCTCAGCGAATAAATCATGTTCAAGTCGTTGCCTGTATGCGGAACATTGTAGCCAGCAGAGTCTCTGTATTCGTATTCGGCTGAATTTTCTCTAATTTTTTCCCATTTATAAGTGAATGCGCCCTCTATTTTATGCTTGCCAGCACGTTGTTGCACCATGAGTTTGAGGCTCTTCACATCGGCTTTCAGATAGTCGCGCGAGTGCTGCATATAGGTTCCCACACCCAAATTTTCCGATGTTTCGGTTTGGGTGAGCCAATATTGTCCTTGAATATCGTAGCGTTGTTGCTCCTTGGTAGAGAATGCCGATGCGATAAGGGATAGGTCGGTGCGTGGCGTAAGGTGGTTGGTCAGTGCCAAAGACCCAAAGTAGGTGCGAAAAAGGTCTTTCTCTTTGCCGTCAAAATAGACCTTAAACTTCTTCACATTCTGCAATGTACCGAAGTTTGTTTCACGGTCTTCTGGTTCAAACTCATAGTTATTTTCCGAAATATTCCCAATGAAATCTACCTGCCAACGCTTCGAAGGCTGCCAAGAAAGGTAGGTTTGATAGTCGAGGAACGATGGTTTGTATTCGCCTTTTGTTTCCAATGAGCCTAAGAGATACTTGTTGGTTTTATAGCGCAAGCCGTTTGTCCATGTTAGTTTCTTGGTCGATAAGCCGAAATAGCCGCTCGCACCGAGCATAGAGAGGGTGATTGAGCCTTCGGTTCGCTTGGGTCGCTTGTAGGTAATATCGAGTGCCGAACTCATTTTGTCGCCATATTTTGACTCGAAACCGCCTGTCGAGAAGCCCACATGGTCTACTAAATCGGGATTAATGACCGACAAGCCTTCTTGCTGACCACTTCGAACAAGGAACGGACGATAGACTTCCACATTATTTATATATACCGAATTTTCGTCAAAAGTACCGCCTCGCACATTGTATTGCGACGAAAGTTCGTTGTGCGACGATACACCTGCTTGGGTTTGTATGATTTCTTCGACCACGTTTCCCGATACGGACGGCGACTTTTTAGCATGGTCTATTTTCACTTCTTCGGTGGTTCCGTGTTGCGTAACCTTTCCCGTTACCACCACTTCGTCCATCTGATTGTCGCTTGCCAACTGTATTTGCAACGTTTGTTTGCCTTTCGGACGGCGCAAAACTCTTACTTTCGACTTGTAACCCAACATCGAAAAGTGAATTTTCACCGAGTCTTGGCTCTCCAATTGCATACTAAATTCGCCTTTAAGGTTTGTCAAAGTCATCTTCCCTTGCGATGATACCATGACCGAAGCCAACTCGATAGGGTTGCCTTCTTGGTCGGAAATTTTGCCTTGCAGCGTAAATGACTGTCCCATAGCGTGTACAGCACACACCAAAAAGAGGAACATTATAATCGTTAAACGAACTTTTCCTTGTTTCATGCAATGATAACGTTTCTTTAAAAAGATTATTGTATTTTTTCGACTGGTATTTCTTGTCAATCTATTTTCTTTTGCTACCTTTGCAATCAGATTAATAGGTAAGATAAATAAAATGAAGAAAATACTCTTTCTAATGGCTTTGGTGCTTGGCGCAATCACCATTACATCGTGTAACGAGAACGAATCGTATGCCAAACAATTGGAACGCCAATCAGAATCAATCGATGCATTCATCAATAAACACAAGATTACGGTGATTTCGGAATCGCAATTTGCCAATCAAGGCTATAAAACTGACACGACAAAGCACCAATATGTGAAGTTCAACAATAACGGTGTTTACATGCAAATTGTAAATGAAGGGTCAGGAGAAAAGCTAAAGAAAGGCGAAACAGCCACCGTGCTTTGCCGTTTCGACGAAACCAACTTGCTCACCGATACAATTCAACTCACCAACCGCGCCTTAGCATGGGACGGAATGGTAGATAAAATGATGGTAACCAATACAAGTGGCACATTCACAGCTACTTTCGACGCAAGTTCAAGCGTAATGAAGAGAGCTTACCGCAACACCATGGTGCCTTCAGGTTGGCTTGTTCCACTTACCTATATCAACTTAGGACGCATCGCAAAGCCAGACGATAAGTTGGCACATGTGCGCCTTATCGTGCCTTCAAGCCAAGGTCATAAACATGCAAGCGACAACGTTTACGCTTGTTTTTATGACATAACGTACCAAAGAGGAGTATAAAAAAACAACCATACGCCACGACTGCAAGCCGCTGTCGTGGCTTTAAAATTATATCATTCATGACGCTAATTAAGTCTATTTCAGGTATCCGCGGCACTATTGGCGGACAAACAGGGGACACATTGAACCCACTTGACATTGTAAAATTCACCTCAGCTTACGCTACTTATATCGCAAGCCAACACCCAAACAAGAAACTTAAAATTGTAGTAGGACGTGATGCACGCATTTCGGGCGAAATGGTGAAGAACGTAGTCTGCGGAACACTCATGGGAATTGGGGCTGATGTGGTTAATATTGGATTGGCAGCAACACCTACAACCGAACTTGCTGTGCGCATGGAAGGGGCTGACGGTGGCATCATCATCACTGCTTCACACAATCCAAGACAATGGAACGCACTGAAATTATTGAACCATGAAGGCGAATTTCTTACGGCTCAAGATGGTGCTGCCGTACTCGATATTGCAGAAAAGGAGAGTTTCCTTTATGCCGATGTAGACAATCTCGGTAGTTACAGAGAGGATAATTCGTTCGACCAACGCCACATTGATGCTGTAAAAGCACTTGAATTAGCTGATTTAGAAGCCATTAAAGCACGCAAATTCCGTGTATGTGTCGATGTTGTAAACTCGGTTGGTGGCGTTATTCTCCCTCAATTGTTAGACCAAATTGGCGTAGAATATACCTTACTTTATGGCGAACCAACAGGCAATTTCGCTCATAATCCTGAACCAATCGAGAAGAATCTCAGTGGCATCATGGACGAAATGAAAAAGGGCGGATACGACCTCGGTATCGTGGTAGACCCTGACGTAGACCGCTTGGCATTCATTCGTGAAGATGGCGTGATGTTTGGCGAAGAATATACCCTTGTTGCCGTAGCCGATTACATTCTCGACCATGTGGCAGGAAACACTGTTAGCAACCTTTCTTCAACCCGTGCTTTGCGTGATGTAACCGAAAAACATGGCGGAAAATACTATGCTTCAGCAGTGGGCGAGGTAAATGTTACCACCAAAATGAAGGAAGTAGGTGCTGTCATCGGTGGCGAAGGCAATGGCGGAGTTATCTATCCTGAAAGCCATTACGGCAGAGATGCTTTGGTAGGAATCGTGCTTTTCCTCAGTTCATTGGCTCAAAAAGGATTGAAAGCAAGCGAATTGCGCAAGACATACCCTGAATATTTCATTGCCAAAAACCGCATCGACCTTACTCCAGAAACCGATGTTGATGCTATTCTTGCTAAGGTTAAGGAACTTTATGGCAACGAAAAAGACGTACAAGTAACCGATATTGACGGAGTAAAACTCGATTTCCCAACCGCTTGGGTGCATCTTCGCAAATCGAACACCGAGCCTATTATCCGTGTTTATAGCGAGGCAGGCTCAATGGAAGAAGCCGACCAATTGGGCAAAAAACTCATGCAGGTGGTTTATGATATGCAGTAAGCGGTTGAGGGATTAGTCGCAGACCAGTCGAACCAGTCTGACTAGTCCGACAACTCCAACAAATCCCCATCAGCAAAATCAATCAGACCTGTCAGACGAGTCTGCCCCGTCCGACTCGTCCCCCTCCAAAATTTTAAAACCAAACAACAAATGATATTAAAGAAAAAGAGGTGGCACTGTCTTCCGGGACAAGAACCCACCGAAATGGACAAAAAAATAATGGAGTTTGAGAAGAAAGGAAAGCTCGTTCCAACCCGCAACCTCATTAAAACTCCCGAACAAATTGAGGGCATTCGCCGTGCTGGCGTCATCAACACAGGCTGTTTGGACGCTGTAGCTGACGCCATTCATATAGGCATGAATACCCAAGAAATCGATGATATATGCATGGCGTTCTGCAAAGAACACAATGCTATCCCAGCATGCCTTAACTATGAAGGTTTCCCAAAGAGTGTTTGCACCAGCATCAACGAAGTTGTGTGCCACGGAATCCCTAAGAAAGAGGACGTTTTAGAGGAAGGCGACATCATCAATGTGGACATGACCTGCATTCTTGACGGCTATTACGCAGACGCAAGTCGTATGTTCATCATGGGAAAAACTACCCCCGAAAAGGAACAATTGGTGCGTGTTGCCAAAGAATGCCTTGAAGTGGGCATGGAAGCAGCCAAACCTTACTCGTTTGTGGGCGACATCGGTCATGCCATTCAGAAGCATGCCGATAAATATGGCTACGGTGTTGTGCGCGACCTTTGCGGACACGGCGTAGGAAACCAATTCCACGAAGAACCAGAAGTAACCCATTATGGTCATCGTGGCACAGGTATGTTGCTCGTACCGGGCATGGTTTTCACCATCGAACCAATGATTAACCAAGGCACATGGAAAGTTTTCATCGATGCCGAAGACCCATACGGGTGGGAAATCATTTCGGGCGACGAACTCCCTTCGGCTCAATGGGAACACACTTTCCTCATGACCGAAACGGGATTGGAGATTTTAACTTATTAAGCCTCCCCCCACCCCCCTCCGTTGGGAGGGGAAGTGCAAATTTCTTGCTCGTAGGGGCGTGATTTTATCACGTTCCTATTCAGCAAAATAGCTTATTTTTAGAGTGTTAGGAACGTGATACGAGTTGTTGAGCTTGCGAAAAAATCACGCCCCTACGAGCAAGGGCATTAGCCACCACCCCCTCTCCCATCTGAGAGGGTTGGGGAGAGGCTCTTTTAGAGATTTATTATGGACACATATATATTAGGAATAGAAAGCAGTTGCGACGATACGAGTGCAGCAGTATTGCGCAATGGCGTGATACTGAGCAATGTAACGGCTTCGCAAGATGTGCATAAAGCCTACGGAGGAGTAGTACCTGAATTGGCTTCACGCGCTCACCAGCAAAACGTTGTACCCGTTGTAGACCAAGCCATTAAGCGTGCAGGTATCACCAAAGAACAACTCTCAGCCGTAGCCTTCACTCGTGGGCCTGGTTTAATGGGTAGTTTGCTCGTTGGCGTTAGCTTTGCCAAAGGTTTTGCACGCTCATTGGGCATTCCGCTCATCGATGTAAACCACTTACAAGGTCATGTTCTCGCCCACTTCATCAAGGAAAGCGACGACGACACCAACCAACCTCCTTTCCCTTTCATCTGTTTGCTCGTTTCGGGCGGTAACTCTCAGATTGTCAAGGTGAATGCTTACAACGATATGGAAGTGTTGGGTCAGACCATAGACGATGCAGCAGGCGAGGCAATCGACAAATGTTCGAAAGTCATGGGCTTAGGTTATCCAGGTGGCCCTATCATCGATAAGCTCGCACGACAAGGCAATCCAAAGGCTTACAAGTTTGCCGAACCTAACGTTGCAGGCTACGACTATTCGTTTTCGGGACTGAAAACATCGTTCCTTTACAATCTTCGTGAATGGATAAAGGACGACCCCGATTTCATAGAAAACCATAAGGTAGACCTTGCGGCAAGTCTTGAATTTACCATTGTTGATATTTTGATGAAGAAACTCCGCAAAGCCGTTAAAGATACTGGCATTAAGCACGTTGCAGTAGCAGGTGGCGTTTCGGCAAACAATGGTTTGCGCAATGCTTTCCACGACCATGCGGCACGTTTCGGGTGGACAATTTATATTCCAAAATTCTCTTACACCACCGACAACGCAGCCATGATAGCCATGGTAGGAACTTTCAAATATCAAGACGGAAAGTTTGCCACTATTGATATGCCTGCTTTTAGTAAGGTAACTTTTGAATAATTTTTTTTAACCCCTCTTTTAAGCGACAAAACATAGAAAATGGAATTTGAAAGCAAAATATTATCACGCCAAATAGGCGACCTTCTTTACGCATCAGGCTTCTCACTCGGTACGGCAGAAAGCTGCACAGGCGGACGCATCAGCGAAACCATCATTGCCATACCTGGTGCATCGAATTATTTCAAAGGCGGCATCGTGTCGTATAGCGAAGAAACCAAAATGAATTTATTGGGTGTAAAGGCTGAAACTTTGCAGGAACACACTGCCGTAAGCGAACAGGTAGCACGCGAAATGGTAAGCGGTGCTATCCGTGCGCTCAACGTAGACTATGCCATTTCGGTTACAGGAACAGCTGGACCAGGTGGTGGCACAGCCGAAATTCCTGTTGGGACAATATGGATTGGCTATGGCGACAAGAACGAAATACGCACGATGAAACTCACAGAAGACTTCGGTCGCGACATCAATCTTGCCATTGCTACCAACAAAGCCATTCGCCTCATGCTCGATTTCCTCACCGAGAAGTTAGCACCCGAAACTAACAACGATGAAACCGATGTGGCTGACATGACAGGCGTGAAGTTGTAAAGCGCGGATAAACAGAAAAATACATAAAACCCATTGTTTTGACCATCAAAACAATGGGTTTTATGTATGAAAACAACCTATTTTGTGGGTAGCTAGTCGGGACTAGTCAGACTAGTCTGACTTAATAGTTAAAAGATGATAAAATTTAGTTCAAAATAGATTGTTTTTAAAACAAAAAATACTATCTTTGCAATATCAAAATGATATTATTTTTTAAGAACTAATTTTAAACAATACAACTATGGAGAAAAAAGAATTTGCATTCAAAGGAACTATCCTCAACGGATTTCTCATGCTCACACTAACCCTTATTACCCTTTTGGGTTCAATTACTGCCGCAGTTTACGGATTTATTGAATTAGATGCCGACAAAACTACCACTGGACTTTTGCTTTTGACCGGTGCTGTGATGGGAATTATTTTGTTTATCCTCCTATGTTGCGGATTTATAAGAGTCGAACCTAACGAAGCACGTGTAATGATGTTCTTCGGCGAATATAAAGGTACGTTTACACAAGTGGGATTTCATTTTGTAAACCCATTCATCAACACGAAAAAAATGTCATTCCGTGCAAGAAACATTGATGCAGATCCTATCAAGGTGAACGATAAAAACGGTAACCCTATCATGATAGGTATGATGCTCGTTTGGCGATTGAAGGATTCTTACAAAGCTATCTTTGAAATTGACTCAGAGACAATGGCAAAGTCGGGCAACGAAGAAGCCATTACCAACAAGGTGAGCGACCTTATGCTGGCTTTCGAACGTTTCGTTAAGATTCAAGGCGATGCTGCTTTGCGCCATGTTGCAGGTCAATACGCTTACGACAATATGGACGATGAAACCATCACACAAACCCTTCGAGAGAATAGCGAAGAAATTAATAAACTCTTAGAGCAAACCCTTGACGAACGATTGGATATGGCTGGTATAGAAATTGTTGAAGCACGCATCAACTATCTTGCCTATGCACCAGAAATTGCTGCCGTAATGTTGCGCCGCCAACAAGCCAGTGCCGTGATTGCAGCACGTGAAAAGATTGTCGAAGGAGCTGTTTCAATGGTCGATATGGCATTGAAAAAACTCGACAATGAGAACATTGTGGAACTCGATGAAGACAAAAAAGCAGCTATGGTAAGCAACCTTATGGTGGTACTTTGTAGCGAAACATCAACCCAACCCGTTGTAAATTCAGGCACGTTGAATATGTAAGAATGGCAAAAAAAGATAATAACACAAAAAGTTTCATTCTCCGTGTTGATGCCGACACCATGGCAGCAATCGAGAAATGGGCGGCAGACGAGTTTCGTTCTACCAACGGACAGCTGCAGTGGATTATCACAGAAGCACTTAGAAAGGCACGTCGTCTGCCAAAACAAAAGAAAAGCGTAGCAAAAGAAAAGGAAAACGACAATGACAAATCTTAAAAACGTAAGACTTAGACGTACTCGCCAAAGTACAATCTTTGAGATAGTGGCAGCCCTTTGCTCACTTTTCTCATGGATTATTGTGAGCATAGCCGTAGCAAAAGGCAGATTAGGCGCAGAAAAATTTATCACTATCAGCCTCTTGTCCCTTGCATCTACCTTTATGTTCTATTCGGCTTATCGTCCCGGTGCACGTTGGATAAGAAGCCACTACCAGCCAAAGACAATGCAACAACTCATTGCAACGAGTAAATTTTTTCGTATCTTGGGTTTAGAAGATGGCATACTATGCCTGTGCATAGCAGTCCTTTCACTAATAAAACTGCCCACATCCATAGATAAAATTTTGGGTACGAGCATTATAGTCATGTTCCTCGGCACGAAGATTTACATTGACCGAAAATATAAAGAAGTGAAAAAGGTCGAAAAAGCAGTACAAAAAAAGGAAAAACAATAGGTTGTAAACATTCTTTTCCTATGACTTACACACCTTGTCTATGAAGGTGTATTCTCAAAAAAATAGCCTTATGCTCAACTATTCTGCAGCGTAAGGCTGTTTTTTTTATAATAATACTTGTTTTTCAATGGAAATCATTATCTTTGCACATAGATTCCAACCAATGAAAAAAATTGGGCGAAAAACATGAAAGAGAAACAATAATCAACAAATATAAACATAAAAAAGCTGGCAGTAGAAACATTGACAGCATTTCAACAAACAAATTAATGGAAGAATTTGAACTCATTGCCAAAACCTTTATGGGACTTGAGCAGGTTTTGGCTCAGGAGCTCACCCAACTGGGTGCTAACAACGTGCAAATAGGACGACGAATGGTGTCGTTCACAGGTAACAAAGAAATGATGTACCGAGCTAACTTCCAGTTGCATACGGCTATACGAGTACTAAAACCAATCGCACACTTTAAAGCAAATAGTGCGGAAGATATGTACGATGAGGTAAGGAAAATCGATTGGAGCAAGTATATCCTCAAAGGAAAAACCTTCTCTGTCGATTCGGTTGTCTACTCAGAAGAGTTCAAAAACTCACGATTCGTAACCTATAAAGTAAAGGACGCTATCGTAGACCAATTTCGTGAAAATACAGGAACACGACCAAATATCTCGGTGAGCAACCCTGATATTCGGCTAAATATTCACATTGCCGAAGACAAGGCTACACTTTCCTTAGACTCAAGTGGCGAATCATTGCATCGCCGTGGCTACCGACAAGAAAGCGTTGAAGCTCCATTGAACGAGGTTTTGGCTGCGGGCATGATTCTTATGACAGGCTGGAAGGGCGAAACCGATTTCATTGACCCTATGTGTGGTTCAGGAACATTACCTATTGAGGCGGCACTCATCGCAAGAAACATTTCGCCTGGCGTATTCCGCAAAGAGTTTGCATTTGAAAAATGGGCTGATTTCGACCAAGATTTGTTTGATAGCATCTACAACGACGAGTCGGAAGAACGAGAATTTACTCACCATATCTATGGTTACGACACCGATATGAAGGCTGTAAACACGGCAAAGCTTAACGTTGCAGCAGCAGGATTCTCGAAAAACATCACCATTGAGCATAAAGATTTCAAGAACTTTACGCAACCAAAGGACAAGAGCATCATTGTGAT
>OBRT01000218.1_pt1 | contig 17393 bp, 15 predicted proteins | sample 1494891 | NCBI WGS metagenome assembly OBRT01 (sample SAMEA3360688, study PRJEB22359) | human gut metagenome | biome: ENVO:urban biome; feature: ENVO:human-associated habitat; material: ENVO:feces | place: Bangladesh | collected 2011 | reverse complement strand
AAAGTGGTCATCTTCTTTCCTTATCCTAAAAAGGGACACATAGGAGTCCCTGAAAATTTTTATAAGATAATCATAATTTTCTTCAGGAGCATCGATTTCTTCTAGCATGCTTTTTAAAACTCTCTTTGCATTATTCTCATACTCTTTAAAGTCAAATAGCATAAAGGCTGCCAGTTCATCTCTATCTCTTACCATTACATAGGGATTTTCTGTAATGGGAGCAAATTCAATTTCATTTATAAAATTGTCAAAGCCAATGGTTGCTTGGCTCAAGAGTTTTTTTCCTATTTCATAAATTTCTCTTGTAGTTAAATTCATTTTTTCACCTATTCTTCAACTAATTCCTTTAGTTCATCCATGTATCGCAAAATATATTCTATGTGATAATTATAGACGCTATCCACTTCAGTTAAGTTATGAGAAGAGGGCTCATCTAAGTTGTAGCGGCTATTGACATCTTCGGAAATTTTTTCGCTCAAATAATTTGCGTTCATATTATTTATTACTTCTAGCCGAACAGATATGCTTTCAAGCAGGGAGACGATCTTTGTTTCTTTATCAAGAGAATGGTCGTGGTGGAAGGGTGTCTTTATTTCCTTTTCCAAAAGTTTATAAAGTGTATTTGCATTAGATAAATTTTCGTTAAAATCAGATAAATTTGCCCTCTTGTCGTAAATGATTTCTCTCAAAACCCTATTTGCTGATTGGTAGCATTTTTTTGAAACGGCAATAAAATCTTCCCCGATGTTGGGAGAGGATATATAGTAATTTACAAGGACGCCAACAACAACTCCTATAACTGTTCCTAGGATCCTATTTACTGCGTAGAGAGCCTTATTTGAGTCGGAGCAAAAACTTGCAACGAAAACTATACAAGAAAGTTGTGCCATGTCACGCATCTTTATTACAGAAAGTATATAAATTGTAATTAAAATGCCAAGTCCAGCTATAAGAGGCTCAATTAAATCGGGCACAGATATTTTGGAACTTATATAGCCAAGTATTACTCCAAAGACGCAGGTAAAAAGTCTCTTCTTCATGTCGCTAAGTGATTCTGAGATTGATGGCTTCATGGAAGAAACTGCGGCGATAGATACAAATATTGGCGAATTTAAGTTTAAAAGGTAGGAGATGTAAAGTCCAATTACAACAGCAAGGGCTGTCTTAATTGCACGCATGCCAATTCTGTATTTGTAATCAAATTTATTTTTGATAGTCATGTAATCCTCCCATCTATTTTTTTAATATGCAAGATAATTATATCAATAATGGATATAAAAGTACATTTTGATAATTTACGGGAGTCTTGATATTATTTGTAAAAATTGGGTAAACAATTAACAAAGAAAAGGAGAGTGACATTTATGTTATTGAACTTTGTTGGAAAAAACATTGAACTTACAGAATCTTTAAAGAATGTGGCAGAAAAAAAATTCTCCAAATTGGATAAATACTTTTCTGAAGAAGCCAACGCGAGAGTTGTATTTTCTACTGTAAGAGAAGAACAAACTGTAGAAGTTACAATATTTTTACCTAAGACAATTATTAGAGCAGAAGAAACTACAGACGATATGTACTCTTCAATGGACAACGCTGTGGATGCACTTGCTAGACAAATTAGAAAACACAAGACTAAATTAAAGAGAAGATACCAAAACAACGAAACTATTAGATTCGATGAAATTGTTGAAAAGGAAAAGGAAGAAGCTGAAAACAAAATCGTTAAGAGAAAGAATTTCGAACTTAGTCCAATGAACGAAGAAGAAGCAATTCTTCAAATGGAACTTTTAAATCACAATTTCTTCGTATTCTTAGATGGAGACACTGAAGCTGTTTCTATTGTCTACAAGAGAAAAGATGGCAATTACGGAAAGATTGAAGTATAAAATAAAAATTTATGGGCGCTTAGGCGTCCTTTTTTTGTGGAATTTTTGTGTAGAAAATTTTCCAAACAATAAAGCTTAATAAAAATATTTTACATAAGATAAATATTAATTTTACATTTCTCTGTTACATTATAGCTAAAGAAAATCTAGGAGGAATAAATGAAAAGTTTTAAGAAAATTTTGGCAGTGACACTTGCAGTGGCAACTCTTGCACCAAGTTTCGCCTTTGCTGAAAAGAAAGATTATGGCAGTGCAAAAAATGTAATAATGATGATACCTGATGGCATGAGTGTAGAAGCACTTACTACAGCGAGATGGATGACTAAGGACAAAAAATTTGTTATGGACGATATGGCAACAGGTCTTGTTAGAACAAATAATTCCAACACACCTATTGCAGACTCTGCTCCAGCAGCCACAGCTATGGCAGCAGGAATAAAAACAGAATCACCTTTTGTAGGATGTTATCCAACAAAGGCAGGCATGCCAGGTGCAGCTGAACTTGAAAAGGATAGGGCAAAACAACCTATAGCAAATGTACTTGAAGGTGCAAAGAGAAGTGGAAGATCCGCTGGCATTGTTTCAACTTCAAATATTCAACACGCAACACCAGCTGACTTCTCAGCTCACAATCCTGACAGAAACAACTATGAAGACCTTGGCGAACAACAAGTTTACCAAGATATGGAAGTGGTTTTAGGAGCAGGCAGCACTTATTTAAGTAAGGAAACTAGAAAGGACAAGGAAGACCTTCTTGCTGAAATTAAAAACAAGGGCTACGATTATGTAACTACTAAAAAGGCAATGGAAGATTCAAAGGGCGATAAAATTTGGGGACTCTTCGAAGACAAGTCCTTCCCTTATGAAATTGACAGAGACAAAGTTAACAAGCCTTCTCTTGCAGAAATGACTGACAAGGCACTAAAGGTCCTTTCAAAAAATAACAAGGGATTTTTCTTAATGGTTGAAGGTTCAGAAGTTGACTGGGCAGCACACTCCAACGATCCAGTTGCACTTATTTACGAAATCAAAGCCTTTGACGATGCAGTAAAAGTTGCAAAAGACTTTGCAGACACACACAAGGACACAGTTATTGTTATAGCAGCAGACCATGGAACTGGCGGAATAACTTTTGGACACAGAAACATCACTAAGGGTTATGACAAGACTCCTCTTAATGAATTTACAGATTTAATTTTATCTGCAAAAATTTCTGTAACTAAGGCAGCAGAAGAAGTTAAAGAAGATAAGTCAAATGTAAAAGAAGTAATGGCAAAAGATTTTGGCATAAAAGATTTGACAGAAGAAGAGATGAACTTAATCAAGACTGAAAAAGATGTTGTTTCAGCAATGGGAAAAATTATCTCAGCAAGAAGCCACATTGCATGGACAACTGGCGGACACGTTGGCGGAGATATAGGACTTTACTCTTACTCAACAGCTGAAAAGGCAGAAAGACTTATTGGAACAGTTCACAACTATGAAATTGGAAGATACCTTGAAGATGTACTTGACCTAGACCTTGACAAGTTAACTGAAGAACTTTACCAACCAATTAGAAAGGGCTTCGAAGACAAGGGAGCTAAAGTTGAATTTAAAAAGAAGGGCGAAAATGATTACGAAGCTATTGTAACAAAGGGCGAAGACAAAATTGTATTCCCAGTATCAAAGAACTACGCAATTAAAAATGGCGAAAAATTTGAACTTGGCGGACTTACAATTTACAGCACAAGAGCCGTATATGTTCCACAAAAAGCTTTTGACCTAGTAAAATAATAAAAATTTTAATAAATCCAAATATTTGATAATCCTAATTAGATTTCAAATCCATCAAAAAAACTGCGGCCACCTTGACAGCTGCAGTTTTTATTTTTTTTCGATATTTGCAATTTCTCTTTGAATAAAGCGACCAGCCACGTTGGCAATTTCCTTTACACTTTTTATCTTAATATAATTTCTTCCAAACAAAAATTTTGCGTTTTCTATTTTGTCGCTATTTAATATTGCCGATGTGTGAATGCCCAGTTTTTTAAGTTTGTCCAATTCCTTTTTTGTGTCCTCTAAAGAGTTTTGGTCAGAATAATTTTTTGAGCCGAAAAATTTTTTTGAAGCCAGGGGCCTTATGTCGCGAGGATGGGCATCAGTTAGGGCAATTAAAAGGTGATTTTCGTTTTTTAAATCCACTAGGTTTTGGTAGGCACGATAAAATAGTCCGTCGCGGTTCCAACCAGCAGTCCTATACCTAAAAATTTTCTCAAAGTCGCACTTATCTTCATAGTCCTTTAAGATAGTGATGACTGTGTAGTCGCCTACAGTCTCGTAGGAAATCACACGATTTAATATTTCATTGTTTTCAAGAGATTTGGACACGATGTATGCCTCAATGGCGATGTCGCTTTCTAGGTCCATTAAGGAGGCAGAGGAATCTAGGACTAGGTCTACCTTTAAGTAGGAGTTGAGATTTAAAATTTTCTTGGAAAAAATATTTACCCTGTCAGAAATCATGGACTTGTAGGCGAGTTTTGAAATGAGTTTGCCGCCATTAGTCACCACTTCTTCTATGCCAGAGTGATTGGAAAGAGCCAGCCTAATTTTTTTGGATAGACTTTTAATTTCATTGTTGTAAAAATTTCTGTTTTCCTTAAATTTTAAGAGGTGCCTATTTATTGCATCATCGTCAAAATTTTCTTCACCAAGATTTTTGTGGCTTTGTCCTCTTGTAAAGTGGAGCCTTGACTTTTTGTGGGCGCCATATAAATATTTCTCCTGGATTATTTTCATCTCTTCCTCAGAGTAAATTGACTTGCCAAAGGTATCCTCAATGTATTTTTCCTTTTCCCTTCGCCTTTTTAGGGCGAGGGAATAGAAAAAGCCTGTAATGCCAGAAGTCTTTTTAGCTTGAAAATCGCCGAAAATAGTTGGACTATTGGACCTTTCCAGTTTGACAAAGCCCAGGCTGTCAAAGAGGGTGAAATTTTTTACGGGAGAAAACTTTAAGACTTCATTTTCCTTGTAATTTAAAATTTCACGAAAAATATTCAAGATTCTCTCTTCCAAGTTTTTCTCGTTAGTGTCACCTGGAAGCCTTAAATTTTCAAAAATATTTTCTCTCTTGTCGCTTAATTTATAGGGTCTGCCTAAAATATTGTGGATCTTTTTTAGCTGCATCTCGAAGAATAAATTTTCTTTTAGAGCCAAATTTTTTCTCTGTAAATCATATTTATCTTCCAAAAATTTTTCTGCGTAAAGTTTGCGAAGAGATGTCAAGACTTGTCGGGACTCTACTTCTTTTTCATAGACCAAATCTTCTAGGAGAAAAATGGCAAATAAATCAAACTTATCTCTGTGAAGATTGTACTGCCAATTATTAAAAATTTTTTCTAAATTTTCGCTGCCAAAATATTTTGCAGAAAGGCCAATTATTAAATTTAGATAAAAGTCGGGATTGCCAGAGATGTCTTCGCCAGTGATAAAGGGTTCACTGTCATAGTCCATGGATCCGTCCCAAATTATATTTTTTATTCGATTTTCTTCTTTTCTTGAATTTTTATTTGTCATAGTAAAAATCACTCTTGGAAAATATCTTTAAAATATAAATTTTCTTTAAATCTCGTCTTTATTAAGTCCTTTAAAAGTTCTTCTTCATAGGAATCAAAAAGCTTGTTTGCAATAGTGAGATCAAGAGCAGAAGTTAGACTTAAGTCAACTCTTACAAGGTCAATGGCATCAAAGATCCCCCTAAGATCTGGAGCGTTTCTTGAAATTTCTCCTGCCTCTGCCTTTAGCTTTAAATCGTAAAAGAAAAAGGCAATGTTTCCCACATATTCATCTTTCATCTTTGGATATTCTTTTTTAATAAGCTCAACAAGTCTCTCGCGAGATATAAGTGGCATTTTTATAACTACAAAACGAGAGAGAAGGGCTTCGTTCAATTCTCTTGTGCCCTCGTAGCCATAATTCATTGTGGCAATAAATCTCGTTGCAGGGTGAAGTTTAATGATGTCGTAGCCTGGTATGTCAATGATCCTTCTGTAGTCAAGGATGGAGTGGAGGACTGCCATGGCTTCGTTTTTTGCCATATTGATTTCGTCTAGGACAACAAAGCCTCCACAGCTTGCAGCCTTTGTAATAGGTCCTTCACGAAAGAGGACATTTCCATTTTTTAGGGTGTCGTCGCCAATTAAAACGGAAGAGTCAATATTTATGTGGAAGGACAAATTCCAAAGAGGCCTTTTAAAAATGTAGGCGAGATTTTCCGCCAAGACATTTTTGCCTGTGGACTTGTCGCCAACTAAGAGAATATTTTTGCCAGCCAAGACTGCAGAAATTGCCTCCCTTAAAATTTCGTCGCCAGAATAAAAGAAGTGAGGATCTGGTATTCTATTTTTATATTTTTCATCTAAGTCATAATTTTTTATAAATTCGTCAATTTTATTGTTTTTCATCTAATCACTCATCGATTCACTGGTCAATTGAATTTATTTCGTTCTCAACATATAATTTTTTAAAACTTCCAAGACCCACTGCGGATATTATTATATCCATGTCTTCTCGACCTTCCAGGTAAAGATCAATAGTGGGATTATAAAAAACAGCTATGCCCGACACGTCAATTTTTTTATACCTACTTATGTCTTCATCCTCCCTTATGCTTATGTCAAAGTCAAAGGTGCCCACGCCGCAGCAACAAGCTTTAGCATCAAGGTCGGGATTGATAAAAATTTTATCCTTATTTTTATTTTTAAGATAAGTTAAAGCCTTATCACTTAGTATAAAATTCATAAAACCTCCTAACAAAAAAAGGTGGCATGTCCAGCCACCTCTTACTTTAAAATATTTAATCTAAAACTATAGATTGAATTCTACTTTGATTTTTCTTGCCAAGCTTAACAACAAAGAAGGCATATAGTGCTGCTAAAACGCCTGCTGCAGGGTAAGCAATTGAGAAAGGCATTCCTAGTCCAAGACCTTTAACATTTATAATAAATGCAAATACTATAAATGTATAGAAAGTACCTGGAATCAAAGTAATAATATAATTTTTGTTGTTGTTGATTAGATAAATACTAGCAACTGCAAGTGCAAATATTGCTACGAATTGGTTTGTGAAACCAAAGTATCTCCAAAGTAGGTTAAATCCATTAGGATTTGTCTTTGCAAAGTATAGAATTGCAAAAGCTGGGATAAATAATACAGCAGAAAGTCCAGCTCTCTTTGAAGGAGCCTTTTGGTCAATATTTAATTCTTCAGAGATGATAAGTCTAAGAGATCTAAAAGCAGTATCACCAGAAGTGATAGGAAGTGCAATAACACCAAGAACTGCAAGAAGTCCACCAACATTACCCATGAAGTATTTAGAAACTTGACCAACCATAATTGTTCCCGGAGTGTCAAGTGGAGCAATACCAGATGAGAAAATTACCATTGCGCCTGCTGCCCAAACCATGGCGATGAAACCTTCAGCGATCATAGTTGAGTAGAAAGTTGTTCTAGCTTCTGATTCAGATTTAACAGTTCTAGAAATAAGTGTTACTTGAGAACCGTGGAAACCTGATAAGATACCACAAGCAACTGTGATAAAGAATGATGGGATAAACCTTTGTCCAAGTGGGTGTTCTGCAAGAAGACCAACATTTTCAAATGCTAAGTTTCCTGAACCTTTAATAAAGATTCCAATAAATACTCCAATAGCAGATACAATTAGGAAACCACCAAAGATTGGATAAACTTTACCGATTAATTTATCAATAGGTAGTACAGTTGAAGCGATGTAGTAAGCAAAAATTGCTGCATAGATAATCCAAATAACATTTGAATCAGCTCCAACTTTAAGAATATCATTTGCGATTAAGTCCCCAGGAGTGTAGACAAAAACTACACCAGTAAGTAGAAGTAAGATTGCAATAACAATATTGTAGAATTTACGAACTCCATCGCCAATGTACTTTCCAACGAGCTTAGGAACTTGTGATCCACCATTTCTCATTGAAATAAATCCAGTCATGTAATCATGAACTGATCCTGCAAATACGCATCCAAGTGGAATTGCTAGAAAAGCAATAGGTCCAAAAAGAATACCTTGGATAGGTCCAATGATTGGTCCCATACCTGCAATGTTTAGTAGATTGATGAGCCAGTTTTTCTTTTCGCTCATTACTACATAGTCAACTCCGTCAGCTTTTCTAACAGCTGGAGTTTCTCTGTCGTCTGGTGCCAATTGACTTTCTACATATTTTGAGTAGAAAAATCCGCCACCAAGCAATATTATAAGTCCAATAATAAATAGTAACATATAAATCCTCCTTTACTTTTATTATTCTTAGTTCAATTATAGAACAATGAACTTATAAATTCAAGAAATAAAATTAAAGGATTTCAACGCATAAATCGTTTGCAAAATATTATGTAGAAATATTTTTACTTAGTTTTAATTTTAAATATTTATTTAAAAATTAGTAGTATTATTTGGAAAGTTTTGTGAGAGCTTTTATGAAAAAACTTATAGAAAAGTAAAATTTTATTAAAAATATTATTGGAACTTAAAACATTTAATAAGTTGAAAAATTAGAAATTTATTAAAAGGATTAATGGATTGAAGTCGGTGAAGGTATTTTTAGACAAAAAAATAAGACCTAAGCCTTAAAATAAAATGGTCGGGGTGAGAGGATTCGAACCCCCGGCCCCATGGTCCCAAACCACGTGCGCTACCAAACTGCGCTACACCCCGACAATGAAAATTTTACAAGAATTTTATATTCTTTTTATTTAATTTTCGAACAGATATTATTATAACATGAAAAAAATTTTTGTCAAAGACTTTTTAAAAAATTTTTAAAAGCACTTAGAAAACTATTATAGTTGATTTATAAAAAGATTACAACTAAAATATAAGTATTATTAAAGAAGGAGGTAACATGAAAGCTATTATATTTGATTTAGACGGAACCCTGGTGGACTCCATGGGATATTGGAGAAGAGTTTCTCGCGACTTTATGAAGACAAAGGGAATAGACATAGAAGATGAAGTGCAACACAAGATGACTACCATGAGCCTTAACACTTCCCTTAGGTATTTAAAGGACTATTACAAGTTAAGCGAAAGCTTTGAAGAACTTTATAAAGGTTTTAGCGACACAGTTATAGATTTTTATTCCAACAAAGTTAAGTTAAAGGACAATGCCCTTGAAATTTTAAAATATTTTAAGGACAGGGATAAAAAAATTGTCATAGGAACATCAACAGCAAAGCACTTTGCAGACATAGTCATAAAAAAATACGGCATTGACAATTATATTGAAGGACTTTACACAGCAGATTCAGTTGGTCACATAAAGGGCGAAGAAAAATTTTTCACTACAATAACTTCTGAAATAAAGGAAGATCCAAGGGATGTATATTTAATTGACGACTCCTATCTTGCCCTTAGGACTGCCAAAAGTGCGGGCCTTGAGACAGTGGGCATCTACGATGAAAATTCCAAGGACAAGTGGCACTTAGTTGTAGAAGAAAATAAATATTCCATAACAAATTTAATAGAACTAAAAAATATATGAGATTATTTTTATTTTTTGCGGCAAGGACAATACCTGCCTTCATAATTACCTTTGTAGTCTTTTCCATGGTGAGAGTAAAATTTTTCTCCCACAGAAAAATAAATTCTAGTGGATTTAGAGAATTTCTCTTGAGTCTTTTTGCAGGCTACCTTGCCTTTCTAGTAATAATGTTATTTACACCAAACTCCTATATTGCAAACTCAGGAATAAATTTAACTAACGAAAACTTTGACTTCGTTGGAAATTTTAAAGACAGGATAACATCAGGAGCCTGGGGCGTAAACCTAGTTCCCTTTAGAACTATAAAAAATTACATAAAATACTCAGGTTTCCTTCACACAATGATAAATATAACGGGCAATGTAATAATATTTGTGCCCTTTGGAATTTTTGTGGCAGAAATTTTTCCCAAGGCGAGAAGCCTTTCAAAGATCCTTGTCATAACTTTTTTTACTTCCTTTTTTGTTGAGTTCATACAATTTTTTATAGGAAGGTCTGTTGACATTGACGACTTGATGTTAAATGTCCTTGGGTCAGTGATTGGATATTTTATTTGGAAGAAAAATTTAAGATTTAAATTTGCCAAGAAGAGGAGAAAAAAATTGAAGAAGACTGAGATGGGCTAAAATTGACAAAAAGGCGGAATTTTAGTATAATCTTAGTCTAACTTCACATGGGGGCGAAAATGGTTTCGACGGGGATTTTGAGCTTTAAGTAGCGAGTCGTTGATGGATCACACAACGCTAAAATGGTCTATAAAAAATAAACGACGAAAATAATTTCGCACTAGCTGCCTAATTAGGTAGCAATCCGGCCAGACGCCGCGAACTGTAACCGGGTTTCAAATTAGCGGGCAAACGAACTCTGTAATGCGCCATAGCAGAGGGGGTTAATGGCGATACTCTGTATGAGTTTGACACTCTAGTAATACAGGGGAAATTTAAGAGGAGTCTGCACTCGGAGAATCTTTCTGTAAGAAGTCTTCGGACGCGGGTTCGACTCCCGCCGCCTCCACCAAAATTTTAATTTAAAGTCATTCATCTTTATGGATGGCTTTTTCTTTTTGCTGGAAAAAATTGGAAATGTAAAATAAAAAGACCTAATAAAATTTTATTAAGTCTTTCTAAAAAATTATCTTAGCAGATATTTAATTTAAATTAGTAGCTACTGTAGGAGTCTAGTTTTACATCATAGTCAACATAAATTTCCTGATCATCTTTTATATAAGAATAGGAAATCTTTGTAATAGTTGTATTTTTTTCATAAAGTGATTCGAAATTTGGTGAAGTTTCTCCAGGCATTACTGTGTCTGCACTGATAAAATAAGTCCTTTCATTAGTAGATGGCATAACACCTGATAATTCAAAATACTTTATAGGATATTTTGAATTATTAGTAAAGGTTGCTTTTCCATATACTGCGCCTATTGAATCCGGTTCTTGTTCAATAATATTGTAAGGCAACTCTTCAATTTTAACATCAACTTCTTTAGACGAAATCTCTTCTGAATCTGATTTTAAAAGCTCAGTTGAATCAGCTGTTTCAATAACTTCATTGGTGTTCTTATTTATAAAGTTTACTACGACGCTTGCATCTTTGTCACCATTAAACATTCTATAAAAACCGCCTTGAATATAAAAACCAAGAGCCATAAGAGAGTCTAGGGATGAATATGAATCAGGGTTTACATATACGTCAAACTTAGAAAAATTATCGTTAGCTTTTATATCTTCTATGGAGTTGTTTTGATCCTTAATTAAATCTTGATTAGATTCCTCAAAACTTTCCTTTAAAGATTTCATATATTCTTTATGTTGAGTTGGAGTCATAATATACGTAACAGAACCGTCTTCATTTAATTTTCTACTTTTTATAACCTTCTGATTGACTAATTCGTCTATAGATTTTTGAGGGTCTTCAATTTCTGCGAGATCTAAGAAGTTTTTAGATATTGTTATTTCTTTATTTATTATTTTGTTTTTAACTTCTACAGATTTTTTGTTGTCATTGATTTCATTTTCATTTTTGCTTGAACATCCTGTCAATAACAAAGTGATTGCTAATGTTGTTATAATTATTTTTGATAATTTCATGGTTTTCTCCTTTCTATTTTATAAAACTAACTAAAATTCTTGACTAAACTCACATCTTCACATATAATTAAGTTAACAAAGATAACTTGTGAAGGATAAACGCTGGGTCCCATAATGGGGTAGACACTTTCGAGTGTTGAGCATTCCTATGTGCCTGGGGTTATCTTTTTTTGTTTGCTTTTAAACTTTCTACAAAATTTTTTGGGTTTTTTGATATTTCCTCAACAATAAAATCGCAAAGTTGTTGAGAATAAGTGTATTGTTCATTATTTCCCATTAAGTGACAGTATGAATAAGCTGGATTCTGTTTGATATCATAAAAATTTATAAACAAGTTTAAAACATAAGAGTTGAAGCCTTTTTCATAACCAAGGTTAATATTTTTTCTTTTTAATCTTTCTTCAACGGCAATAATAATATTTTTAAATGTATATTTATGAGTATCAGCGGGATCTTTTAAATCTTTTATTATACTAGCCTTATTTTTAGATTCTCTATCTATACGGATTGTAAAATCAGCATCATTTTTCTTTTTAGTTACATATAAGTTTTGTCTTACTTGAATTGAAAATTTATCTGAATTATATTCCTCTGTTAAGACATCAATTTCATTTGCTTTTTGGATAAATTTTTCAGCAATTTCTGGAGGATATTTAATTTTTATTTGTTCATTAGTAAGAGGAGCTACAGTTGCTGAAATTGTTAAAAAGTTTTGTGAAATATGTTTTGTTATATCAATACCATGGAATCTGAGTATTTCTTGTATATAATTTAATACACAAGCCTGAAATAAAGGTGCGTATTTAAGCTCATAATCTTGAGTTATAAAATGGGTACTGATATTTCTTAAATCAATAATTTTTTCAAGATTTAATCTTATTCTAGTATTTTTATCAGAGTATATTTTATTTATTGTATCAGACAAACTTAGAGTTCTATCAAGCTTATTTTTATAATAAATTGAATCGTTCCTTTTTAAAATTTCAGCTTTAAGCATTAGTTCCCAAGCGTTACAAATAAAAAAACTAAAGCCTTCGATTCTATATTTAATTGTTGGCTTATTATAAATTTCTAAACCCATGATAAAAGCTTCTACGCTTTTATCTAAAAGTCTATTGACTAATTCTTTATTTTCCATATTTATCACCTATATTAAAATCTTTCTTTAAAACTTAGCTTGATTGTAAAAGTTCTTCATACATCTCTATTAGTTCTTCTGGTATGACGAAGTTAAAATAAGTGCCGGATTTTGATAGGAAGAGATACATGAGTCCTAGGGATGTGAATTTTTTCATGTTTACATAGACATTTTCGTCGGAATAATCTACGGCGCCATTATAAAAATCGTAAAAGGACTTATGCTCTTTTTCGTCAAAGTTCATGAGAGTGTTTTTAAATTCACTGGTAATTATTTTATGTATTTCTTCTACTTCTTCTGTCAAACTTAGTCCTTCAAGGTCTAAATCATAGGAAGATGCAATGAGTTGTCTCTGGTCTTGGTCTAAACTTTCTATAATAGGGTATAATTTATCAATAGGCAGTTTGTTAATGGTTTCAACTTTAAAAAGTTTTAATAAAAAATCGCTCATAATTCACCTCGTATTTATTATACATGAAATGAGCTGAGGGAGGAAATATGTCTAGTATTAAAAAACTTTCTGATGGCGTTTATTGTAAAATTATTCCTTTAAAGGGCAATCCCCTAAAGAGTATAAATATTTACATGGTAAAGTCCAGGGGCGAAGCTTTAATTATCGACACAGGATTTAATACTGAAGAAATCAGGAGTGAAATGTTATCTTTTATTAGAGACATGGAAATTGATTTAAAGAGGACAAAGTTATTTTTGACTCATCTTCACTGTGACCACACAGGTCTTGCAACTTGGTTTCATGAAGAACTTGGAGTGGAAATTTATATGGGAGACATTGACTACCGCATGATGTCTTCTATGGCTGATGCAAATTCTAAGAGGTGGAAGGATGTCATGGCGACTACCAACCTTCAAGGGCTGGATGAGGACAATTTAAAAATTGAAGAGCATGCAGGCTTTCTGTATAGACCCAAGGCAGAGTTTCCCTACACTTCCTTTAATCCTGACTACACCCTAAAGCTTGGAGACTTTATCTTTAAGGGCATGGATTTTTCTGGTCACACTCCTGGCATGGTTGGCCTCTATGAAGAGGACCGAAAAATTTTATTTTGCGGCGATCACCTCTTGGGAGACATCACTCCAAATATTACTTTTTGGAATTTTACTGTGGGCGACAGCCTTGGCAGATATCTTAAAAACATTGAGAAATTAAGAAATCTTCCAATTGACCACCTTTATTCATCTCACAGGGCACTTATTGAAGATGTGCCAAAGAGGATAGACGAGCTTAAGGCTCATCACAAAAAGAGAATTAGCGAGGCATTAAAGACTTTAGAGGCTAGGGGCAAGTGCACAGTTCGTGACATTGCCATGAATATGTCTTGGGATATGAGGGCAAGGGACTTTTCTGAATTTCCAAACACCCAAAAGTTTTTCGCAGCAGGAGAGGCTCACGCTCATCTAGAACACCTAAGGGCCCTAGGCAAGGCTGACTTTGAAAAAGATGAGGATGGAGTTTTGCACTACTACGCGATTTAAATTTTATTTGATTTTAAAAAGCCTTAGACATAGAATTATGATGACGAGAAAAATAAAAAATGGAGTGAAAAATGAATAATTTAATTTGTAAGTATAAAGACAAAGTTTTAGAAAGTGGCAAGGAAACAATTTTATGTGGCATTGTAAATGTTACACCAGATTCCTTTTCTGACGGCGGCAAGTGGTATGGCAAGGACAAGGCAATCAAGAGGGCAATGGAGCTCATTGATGCCGGTGCAAAAATGATTGACCTTGGTGGCGAATCCACTAGACCTGGCTCCCATTACGTTGAAATTGAAGAAGAAATAAGTAGGGTTGTGCCAGTTATAAAGGAATTAAAGACTATGACAGATGTGCCTCTATCAATTGACACATGGAAGGCAGATGTGGCACAGGCTGCAATAGAGGCAGGCGTTGACTTTGTAAATGACATCACAGGTTTTATGGGCGACCCTAAAATGGCTGAAGTGGTAGGAAGAAGTGATGTGGGCGCAATTTTAATGTTTAATCCAAAGATTGCAAGGCCAAATCACAAGTCATCTGCCAACTTTCCATCCTTTGGAGGAGAGGGAGCCTTTACTGATGAAGAATTAAAATCCTTTGAAGACATGGACATCGTGGAAGTCATGAAAAAATATCTAGGGAAATCTCTTGAAAGAGCAGAAAAAAGTGGTATGGCAAGAGAGAGAATTATGCTTGACCCAGGCATTGGCTTTGCTCTAACAAAAAAGGAAAATTTAAAATTAATAGACAAAATTGACGCCATAAGAGAAATGCGTTGCTTCACATTTTTAGGTGTATCAAGAAAGAGATTTATCACAAATATTTTGACAGAAAACAGTATTGACGCTGATGGAAATAATGAAGAAGGCTTTGAAAATAGAGACGAAGCATCAGCTGCTCTTACGACTCTCGCAGCCTACAAGGGCGTAGAAGTTTTAAGAGTCCACACAATGAAGCACCACAGACTTGCAAAGCTCGTTGCAGACTCTGTAAGACTCAATGAAGTTATAGAAGATGTAAATTTCAAACCTTATTCACTTTAAATTATTTTTTATAAGATATATAATATAAGCATAAATAAAAAAGGGGGACATTATGTCATTAATTGAAAATTTGAGAAGTAAAGTAAGAGCATCAAAACCAGAAATAGTATTTCCTGAAGGCGATGACCCAAGAATTTTAAGAGCAGCAATTAGACTTAATGAAGATGGAGATATTAAACCAATAGTTCTTGGAGATAAAAAAGAACTTGAAGCTTTAGCAGAAAAAGAAGGCGTGGAATTAGGAAATCTTGAAATTTTAGACCCAGCTAACTATGAAGCTAAAGATGAAATGGTTAAGGCTTTTGTTGAAAGAAGAAAAGGAAAAGTAAATGAAGAACAAGCAGCAGAAATCCTAAAAGACCACAACTATTTTGGAACAATGCTTATCTACATGGGAAAAGCTAAGGGACTAGTATCAGGAGCAGCTCACACAACTGCAGATACAGTTAGACCAGCTCTTCAAATCATAAAGACAAAGCCAGGATACAAGAGATGCTCTGGAGCATTTATCATGCTAAGAGGCGAAGAAATGTATTTAATGGCAGACTGTGCTATTAACATCGACCTTGATGCAGACGGACTTGCAGAAGTAGCAGTAGTATCAAATGAAACAGCAAGACAATTTGGCATGGATCCAAAGATTGCAATGCTTTCTTTCTCAACTAAGGGTTCAGCATCTCACGAAAGAGTAACAATGGTTGCAGAAGCAACAAAAATGGCTAAGGAAAAAAATCCTGACATGGCAATTGACGGAGAATTACAATTTGACGCAGCTTTCGTAGAATCTGTTGCAAAGAAAAAAGCACCAGGCTCAGAAGTTGCAGGACACGCAAATGTATTTGTATTCCCTAACATTGAAGCAGGAAACATTGGCTACAAGATCGCCCAAAGATTTGGCGGCTTTGAAGCAATTGGACCTATACTTCAAGGACTTAATGCCCCAGTAAACGACCTATCTCGTGGTTGCGTAGAAGACGAAGTATATTCACTAGCAATCATAACAGCAGCACAAGCAGTTCTATAATAAAATTTGACTTAAAGACTTCCTTATGGGAGTCTTTATTTTTTTATTTTTTAAATTTATAATGTAAAAAAGAAGGTGAGAAAATGATAAAGAAAATATTTAAGGGAATTTTAATTTTTATATTAACTATTATTTTTCTTGTAGGGCTTGGAGATTTTTTGTGGATTAAAATCCCTGAGTTAAGTGCAAGAAAAGATATTTCCGATATAGAAGACTACGGCAAAATGGTGAGCGAGATAAATTTAGATGACAATATACAAGTTGTTGGACTTGGGGAAGCCACTCACGGCAATTCTGATTTTCAAGATTTAAAATTAGAGGTTCTTAAAACTTTAGTTGAAAAAAATAATTTAAAGAACTTTTGCCTTGAAGCAGATTTTGGCGAAGGCATGATTATAAATAATTACATTCATGGAAATAAAAGAGATGAAAATATTTCTAGTTTTTTTTCTTTTAATATTTATCACACAAAGAATATGAATGACCTTATAAATTATATGTTTGACTACAACCAAAAGGCAAAAGATGAGGACAAGCTTTCCTTTTACGGCTTTGACATGCAAAATCCTGAAAAATCCATGGAATTAATTTTAGATTTTTGCAAGGAAAATAATATTTTACAAGACAGAGACTTGCAAGAGAAATTTTCCTTTATTAAAGATAAAAATTTTAAGATTTCTCAAATAAAAGATAAAAAAGATTTGTTATTAGAAATAAAAGCTCACGCAGATGCCCTATCTTCTCCCAATGAAAAAATAGCTTCAAGAGCTCTTACAAATGTCTTGGACAGCATAAAATATTACGAATTAGATTTTAATGATTACGCAAAAGCAAACAGTGTGAGAGATAAATTAATGGCTGAAAATGTTAAGTGGATAAGTGATTTTGAAAGGTCAAAGGGAAATGATCTGCTTTTAATTTCTGGACACAACGGTCATCTTGTCAAAAGTGGAAAATTTTATGAGCCAATGGGGTCTCACTTAAAGGAAATTTTTGGAGAAAAATATTTTATTATTGGAACTGACTTTTATAAGGGAATTGTAAATATTAATGAAATTGGTCCAAATAATAAGAGGGCAAACCATGTCTTTGTATCTGCAGATCCTTTAGCTTACAGTGCAAGAAAATTTAAGGGAAAATATTATTTAGATTTCACAAA
>OBRT01000216.1_pt1 | contig 17530 bp, 18 predicted proteins | sample 1494891 | NCBI WGS metagenome assembly OBRT01 (sample SAMEA3360688, study PRJEB22359) | human gut metagenome | biome: ENVO:urban biome; feature: ENVO:human-associated habitat; material: ENVO:feces | place: Bangladesh | collected 2011 | reverse complement strand
GGTTATAGTAATTAACTTGTGATAAAATAATCTTAGCATATTCTGTATTATTAATGTCTAAACCTCTATTTGAGAGTATTTCAATTTGTTCATCATAAGTTTTAAATGGTTTACTCATATACGCACCTCAAAAAAAAACGCCCCGCCACGTATGGCAAGGGCTTGTTCCTTAGCTAAATTATAGCAGAATTATACCTAAAGTCAAGGATTGTAAGAAATAAATTTTTATGATGTATAATCAGAATAGATATGTTCCCACATACTAAGCTTTTGAAAAATACCAAGTTTTATCCATACTGACCACTCAAGCCACTGTGAGTGTGTAGTATCAATGACAAAGATTTATGACAGAGCGACGAATTAGAAATGCAATTGTAAGGAGAGTGGAAGAAGTGAATATCAAAGAAGAATTATTGGCATTGCAGGATATTTCATATGCTGATTTTCAGGCGAAATTGACACCAAATATTCCTAGAGACTTAATTTTAGGAGTTAGAGTTCCCGAGGCTAGGAAGCTTGCTAAAAGAATTGCAGAGGAGCCGGAAACATCAAAATTTCTAAAAGATTTACCCCATAAATATTATGATGAAAATATACTTCATGGACTCCTAATTTCTGAAATGAAAGACTATGATGACTGTATTGAGGCAGTGGATGAATTTCTGCCTTATGTAGATAATTGGGCTGTCTGCGATATTATGTCTCCAAAGATTTTCAAAAAAAATAAAAAAGCTCTTTTGGAAAAAATTAAAGAATGGTCCCTATCGGAAAAGACCTATACTTGTCGCTTTGGAATTGAGATGTTGATGTCTTACTTTCTTGATTATGATTTTAAGCCTGAGTATTTGGAAATACCTCTTTCTGTTAATAGTGAAGACTACTATGTTAAAATGATGATTGCGTGGTTCTTTGCAACCGCCTTGGCAAAGGAGTGGGATGCCACCATAAAATACATGGAAGATCAGCGCTTAAATACATGGACTCACAATAAGGCAATACAGAAAGCACGTGAAAGTAGGCGCATTACACCGAAAGAAAAAGAATATTTAAAGTCGCTTAAAAGATGAAGAATTTCAGTTGATGAAGGAGTAGTTTTTTACTTCATAGGAAATATTTTTTACAGTTTTTACTATGCGATGAGTGTTAGAACTCCAATATTGATTTATGCACATCATCAGGCTAGACTTAATAAATATCAAAATACTTGCGTGTTCGATAAGAAAATAGAGAATTTAAGTGAAATAGAGAAATAAATCACATATAATTAGCTTGGAAAACTTATAGAAGAAATAATTGATTTGACAAAATTCATAGATTTATGTACTATAATAACTAACAGTACCCGACACGCCTCTTAACAATGCGGACCAAGTTGGGTCTTTTGATTATAAGGAGAAATAATGTGAAGAAGACCCACCAAACTCCCATAAGTATAAGCAAACAAATAGAAAACTTAATATCTTTAGGTTTAGAAATAGAAGATAAAGATTATGCAAAAAGTGTGCTTAACAGAATATCTTATTATCGACTTATTAAAGCCTATAGTGTAACTTTAAAAGAAAATGGAAGGTACATAGATGGAACTACATTTGAAAATATAGTTGACCTATATTTATTTGATATGGAACTTAGACATATTTTGTTTTCGTTGATAGAGCACATAGAAGTTTATCTAAGAGCTGTAATTACTAATTACTTTTCATTAAAATATGGAAATTTTGGATATAAAGATATTAGTAATTACAAGAAAAAGAATTTTCAGAAGAATACCCTAAAAGAATTAGAAAGAGAAATAAAAAGAAATAAGAAATCGCCTTTTATACATAACTTCAAAGAAAACTATGAAGGTGGAGAGATTCCATTCTATGCTGCAATAGAAGTAACAAGCTTTGGTACACTTTCTAAAATGTACAAAAATATGGCGAATGAAGATAAGAGAGAAATTGCCAAAGTATTCGAGGTTGACTATATTTATTTAGAATCTTGGATTGAAAACTTATCTTATGTCAGAAATATATGTGCTCATTATGGCAGATTGTATGGTGCAAAACTAACGAAAACTCCAAAGTTATATAAAGAATATTTAAACCAAGGAATATCTAATAATACCATTTTTGCTAGTATAATTAATCTTAAAACATTAGCTGAAGATGATTATTACGATAAATTTCATAGTGACTTATTAGAAATAATTAATAAATATCCATCAGTAGAATTAAAGCACTTAGGATTTATAGAGAAATGGGAAAGCATTCTTTAATGATTTCAGAATAAGCCAAAAGAATAATTACTAAAATGCAGCTCCGAGTGAGCTGTTTTTTATATTACACAGAATGGTATAATAAAATTAGTTAAATGGTTTATCAAATTAGGAAGTTATTTATATTAGGAAGGTACTAAATGGGAAATATTAAGTCTTTCAAGCTAGATAATAATTGTAGTGTTAAAGGTATGTGGGTTTTGAATTTAGGAGATTTATTTGAAAAGAATAGTTCTACTTTTTCAGATGAGGCCATGCCAGGCACCCTTGAATTATCAGAAGGAAGGATTACTTTAGATATTAATGGTTGTTTTAGTGGATTTAGATCTGATTTTGATAAAAATATATATCGTATTTATGGATATTTAAGTTCAGGATTGTTTGTAATATTAGAAAAATGTTTTATTATTGATAAAACATTTAGTGCTCCAGGTTACGTAGTAGAAAAATATCTTGCGAATGTAGCTTATGTACTGAATATAGATCCAATACATACTGATTTTAAGATTGAAGAAAGAATTATGGCTACTAAGGTTAATTTTGGGATTGATTATTTAGATAATTGGTACAATATTGATTTACCGAGCTTTGATGATTCAAGCGTATCAAAGGCAGTTACGATACACTACAATAATGAATTTTTTGATAATAATAAGTTTGAAATTTTAGATGGAAAATATATTTTAAGCTTAAAAAAAGATATAAAACCAAATCAAGTAATTCATCAGGGAGCGCAGATAAAAGTTGAATCATATATATCAATTTATACAAAAGAATATAAAGCAGAGACAATTGAAATATTCATTGGAATTGCAAACTGGACCTTAAAATTCAATGATTTTTTAACACAAAATTTTGGAAAGTATACTTACTTTGAATTTTATTTAGAAGACAAAATTAATAGGATGAGAATAGAAGATCTCGGGAATGGAGAAATTAAGTTTTATAGTCCTAAATGTAAAGGTAGACTCATATTTAGACAAGTTTCAAAGGAAGCTCATAAATTAAAAATAAATTCTTTAAGACTAAGCGATATTAAAGACGATTATGGAGAGCTACTTAAAGTATGGTTTGAAAAGAAAGATAGCCTACAGTATATTGTTGACTTATATTATCAAAACTTGAATTCAAGTTTAGAGATAGAAACAATTTTAGTAAATAAAATAAAAATGATGGAGACCTACTATGACAACTTCTTACAAAGTCAAGAAGAATTAACTGATACAGATTTAAAATTTAATGAAGCAAGAGAAAAGATAAAAAATTTTATGGATAGCTCTGAGATTGAAGAATCGACTAAAGAAGAGGTAAATAGGCGTTTATACAAAAACAAAAAGAAAAAGATGAATTTGAGAGAAAAATTAGAAGTAGTATTAGAAAGATTCCCAGATGAACTTAAAGTTGTGTTTTCTGAAATGGATCCTAATTGGAAAGAAGATACTAACTTTATATTTAATTTCTCACAAAGATTAAAAGATACGAGAAATTTTTATACTCATGGGGCAAATAATCAAAGAAATAAAAGCAGATTTAGAACGATAGATGAGCTTTTAAGTGCTAGTTTAGTTTTAGATTTTGTGATTTATTATTTTGTTTTAAGATCTTTATATGGTGAAAATAGAGATGAAAGGATATATCAGTATCCTTTTTTAAAGGCGAAACTAAGAAAATAATAATTACTAACTAATAGCTGGTTATGATTTAAGGGCAATAATTTAAGAAATTATACCGACTGTTTAGACGTAAGAGCCTATTATTATAGGGAGAAGCGGGACTTAAAATGTGATGGAGTGATTCATCTAAGAAATGGAGCTTATGGACTGATTGAAATTAAACTCGGTGATGGTTAATTAATGAAGAAAGTGATGAACCTTTAAAAGATATGTCATCAAAGATAGATATAAAAAATATTTTTAAACTATAATTTATGACGGTATTATGCGCCAAAGCGCTTTTTTGCTTATAAAAGGAATGATGGTGTTTACGTAATATATATTACTCCTCTAAGACCTTAATCGGTTTTAGCGTTTATCGACATATTTCCACATACGAGGCTTTTGAGAAATATTAAATTTTATCCATACTGACCACTCAAGACACGCAGAATGTATTACTCTTCTTAAAAAATAGGTTTTGATAGTACTTGTATCTCAAACTTATTTTTGAATAAAAATAAAGAAAAATTGCAGGGAAGATTTTAATTTTCATAGTTATTAAAATATATTTAATAAAATTTCTGCGAAGGAAATAAATCAAAATAAAAAAATTAAATTTTCACTAAAGGACTTATTTAAAATATTATTGAACATTATGTAATGAGGTAAAAGATGGATATATTTTTAGTGACACTTAGAATATTGTTAGCGGCCTTTTTGGGAGCCATTATTGGTGTAGAAAGGGAAATGAAAAATAGAGCTGCTGGTTTTAGAACGCATATTATTTTTAGTGTTGGCGCCTGTTTAATTATGCTTATAGGAATAGATGAATTTGGCAAAATATCTGATGACCTTGGACGAGATGCGGCAAGGATTGCGGGCCAAGTTGTAAGTGGAATTGGTTTTTTAGGTGCAGGTACTATACTTCAAAAAAAGAAGGTGTATCGGGTCTTACAACAGCTGCGACCCTTTGGTATCCTTAAAGGGTGTTAGTGATTTTATAAATGATATGACAACAAAGTCTTATATAATGGTATTTGATACTGACAATTTTAATGAAGAAAGCTTTCTAGCCTTTGCTTCAAAAGAGGGCGTGGAAGTTAGAAAATTAGATATAATTGATGAAGATATAAATGATAAATCAATGATTAATTCAACTTTATCCTTTAATAGGAATTATAATATAAAGGTATTTCCAATAGTATTTTTAAGATTTTATCCATTATTTTTAAGATAAAAGGACAAATAAAATTGCAATAATTAGAAAAAAATTGTAAAAAAATGATATTATCTATTTAGAGGAAATGTTAAATATTAGTTTTAAGGATTTTAATATAAATTTAAGGGGGATAATTTATGAGAAAAAGAAAGAGGGATAAAAAGAAGAGGAAAAAGCTATTTATTTTGCTACTTCTTTTAGTTTTGCTCTGTCCCATAACTTATCGCTACAAGGATGGTGGCACTGTTTCTTATAAGGCGATTTTGTATTCCTACACTAAGTACCACAGGTTGGAAGCAGATGAGTCTTATTATACAGGAAGAGAATTTTTAGTTTTCCCCTTTAATTTTTTAGATTAAAAGGATTAAAATAAAGTAAGAAGGAGGCAGGGCATGGGACAAATTATTGAGTTTCCAGATGACAAAAGAGCAACGGAGAGGATCCAAGAGCTTAAAAAAACTTTGGAGGACCTTGTTTTCGAAAGGGACAATCTTAAGTTTGTTATTTGTGAAAATATTAAGACTGCATATATGCTAAGCTTTGGCAGCCTGGAGTACAGGCTCTACAAGGCCTATTGCAAGTATCTTCGATTGAAGAGAAAAAGAGATATGATTCAGGCGAAAAAGAATCGTCAAGAAAAAATTAAGATGGAAGTTATTGACAAGAAGCTTGATGAAGAATTTGCCGACTACAAAAAGAAGTTAGATGAAAAAGTTGATGAGATCAACCATGCCCTTGAGCATTCAAAAGCTGAATTGCTATCTGAGGAAGATGCTAAGCTCCTTAAAAAACTTTACAAAAATATTGTCAAGAGGTTACATCCAGACATAAATCCTTTGATTACGGATACAGAAAAGGAATTATTTTACAATGCAACTGAAGCCTACAAGGATGGCGACCTAGCTAGTCTTCAAATTATTTACGACATAGTTTGCAGTGGCGATGATAAAGATGGAGGAGACCTTACTGGCAAGTCCTTAGAAGATGAAGTAAAAAGGCTGGAGGATTTGGTGGATCAAGTTCAAAGAGACATTAATTTAATAAGGTCCACGCCGCCCTATAGCTTAAGCATTTATGTAGAAGACGAGAAGAAAAAATCTGAGAAGTTAAGGGACTTAGAGAGAGATTTAAAGAGTTTTGAAGATGCAATAGACACGCAAGAAGAGTGCATTAATGAACTGATGAGGGATGAATCATGAGCGACTTAGTAAAAAAAGACAATGGCGATTTAATTGAATATCTCATGAAGACTGGGAGTGGCCTTGACTTGCCCAAACCCTTTGAGAGGGACATTTATCTTTTTGACACTTATGTTGCTGGCACGACACACATTGAAGGTATTGAAAAAATTGGTGAAAGCCTCAAAGATGACGACCGCTTAGTTTTTTATCGTGAGCCAGAAAATGAACACGACCCCCAAGCCATTCGCATAGAAACCTTGGGGAAAGAAAAAATCGGTTATGTCCCTCGTCAAGACAATGTCATCTTTTCGCGACTAATGGATGCTGGCAAGGTCCTCTTTGCCAAAGTTGTAGAAAAGGAAATGCGAGGCAAGTGGCTCAAGATAAAAATTAAAATCTACCTTCACGAAAGCTAGAAAAGGAGTGAAAAAATGAAAGAGAAGATAATAAAATTTTACGACAAAAAGGACAAAGACAAGGCTATTATTTTATTTTTGCTTTATTTTTTTAGCGGCATTTTATTTTTAAGTATTGGCGAAATGCCAAAAGTTTATATGGCTGTGGCAGTTATAAACATAAGGCTTGTCATGCCCTTTTTGTTGGGGCTTTTGATTTTTTTGCCAAGCTTATTTAAAAGGCGAGGATATTTTTCTTATCTCCTAATTTTCTTATTCATTCTACATTTATTTTGGATATATTTTTTAAGTAGCAACTATCTTTTTTACCTGCCTCTTTCTTTGGGACTAATTATTGGTTTTTACATAAAAAAGACTGTGAAGACCCAATGATTTTGCGAGAGAAAAAAACCCTTTGTTGGAATTTTCTGACAAAGGGTTTTCTTATATAAATTTAATCGTCTTCTATGACAAAACCTGTGATGCGGGCTTGTATGGCAAGTTGCGTTCTAGTGTTAAAGCCAGTTTTATCTAAGAGGTGTTTGATGTGAGTCTTCACTGTGTTTTGTGAAATGTTAAGCTTTTCTGCTATCTCGTCATTTCCAACGCCTGTAGTCAAGAGGCGAAGGACTTGAATTTCTCTAGGCGTAAGCTCTGTTGATTTTGTCAAACCAAGCTTTACCTCTGGAGTTTCTTCGGGATAAATTGATTCGCCTGCCAAGGTCCTCTCAATAATTTCCAAAATTGTCTTCTCGGAAACTTCCTTGTACCAAAAACTATCTATGCCAATTTTTTTCGCCCTGTCCATCCAAGAAATTTCGGGCATACTTGTAACAGCGATTATTTTTATGTCTGGTTTTAATTTTTTTATCTTCTCTGCAGCATCTAGTCCGTTAGACCCATCTTCCATGAGTATGTCCATAATAATAAGGTCCAAGTTATCCTTTAGGACATAGGTGTCGGCAAACATAGCTGTGTCAACGCAGTAGACAACTTCGTAATGGGGGCATTGGTCTATATAAAGTTTAAACATTTCACGGGAAACAAACTGGTCGTCTACAATCATTATTTTATAAGTCATAATTTTCTCCTTTAGGCCAAGACAAGTTTAGCTGAAATTTTGGGCTTGCCTTTATCTCCATTCTACCACCATAATTTTCTATGTGCTGGCGAATATTTTTTAGGCCGCCCTTTTCCCTTATGGGTTCATGAGCTGGCAGTCCATCATTTTCTATCTTTAAGAACTTGTTAAGATCGTCTTCACTTAGGTAGATCCAAATGTTTTTTGCCTCGCCATGTCTTATGGCATTGTTTAGGGCTTCGTGGACTATGTCAACTAAAAGGATCCAGTCCCTTTCATTGTCAGGAGTTTTTCCATGAAGATGAACTTTTATGCCAATATCCTTTGCTGCTGAAATTAGTTTTTCAAAGAGCAACTTATTTTTTGAAGTGTCAGGCTTTTCTTCTGTGAAGTCATTTTTTTCATCTATTTTTTCATCTAAGATCAAAAGACTTTCCATCCAAAGCTTTATGAGCATGTGGCGGTCTTCCTTGGTCTTTTTATTTTTTTTCAAGTAGCGCCTAAAATATATGAGGGACTGACCAATTTTGTCGTGAATTTTTATCTTCGCCTGCAAAATTTCCTTTTGCCTAGTGTATTCCACCACATTTTTTTGGTAGTCCTTTAGACTTTCGTTTATTCTTTGAATTTGCGAAGTCTTGCTCTCAATTTCCTTATACATTGCCCATTCAAGGGTGATGTTATAAGCCAAGGTCTCTCTAAAATTTTCGTGAAGAATAATTTTTATGAGCCAAACCTTGCCCTTGGATTCAATGACAAGGGGTTCCCTTTGCAAAATTTTTGTGGGAATCTTAATTTTGTTATTTCTCACATCTTCAGCACAAACTACATCATTTACTAGCATCCTGCCAAAGACTTGGTAGGAAATTTCTTGCATCTGTCTATTTACCAGTAGGGGCGTCCCATCTGCTTTGGAAAAGCAAATGCCATCGGGAAGGTTGTCCATGCTTTCCTTAATGGAGTTCTTGCCAATACTTGTATTTTGAGTCTTAAAAAATTTGCTGAAAAATAAATATTCCAAGGAGCAAAGAAAGAGGTCGTAGTAAATAAAAATATATACTGGCAAGGATAAAAATAATTTGCTCATATTAATTTTCCCGCTGCCAATTTCTGCTAAAACTTGTAGGGGCAAAAAACTCAAGAGGAAAATCCCTAAGCTAAAGGCAAAAATTGGGGACTCTCTTTTACTATTTGATGCCGCAACGACAAATTTTAGGCTTACAACTAAAATCACTAGGTTTACCACAAAGAGGTAGGTCAACCTAAAGGTGTTTAAGTCCATTAGTTTCATAGGGCACCCCTTTCAATAGAAATAGTCCAATTTATTTGATCTCCACTAAAGTTTTCGTGGATTAAGATGCCCTCTTTCCTATAATTTTTTTCTAGCTCCTTAAAGAGAGCAAAAGTTTTTGAAGATATGACTTTTATTTTTAATTCAGGGCGCCTTCTCTTGTAGGCAAAGATAAGGCTAATGGAAGACATGTGAGGCTGGTAGGTCTCCAAAATATTTTGGAAAATTTCATATAATTTAAGACAAATTTTTGCATCAAAGCTCCTATTAATTCTCCAATCTAAATAAGTTCTCACCTGGCTCAATTCTAAATAATCTAGGGACTCAGAGAAGGCGAGCCTTAACTCTGATAGGTCCAAATTTTTTTTATTCTTTGTGAGCAAAAATAAGTTGGCATATCTTTTTATGTAGACATCTAAGATGCAGGCATACTTTAAAGTCTTTTCAAATTCAACTTCATCTTCTGGCAGGTTTTTCATAATGTATTTTAGCTTTTCAAATTGAGGTTCCAGCTTTAATTGAATGTACTCTCTTATTTCCTTTTGCTCTTCTACCTTTACCATATTTTTCTTTAGCTTGTTGTTTGCCTTTAGAAGTTCATTTTCGCTAAGCATTTCTTCATTTAGCTGCATCAATCTTTTCTTGAGCTTGTTAAAATCTGTTAGGTCAACGAACCAAAAAGATTTGCCACCCTTGATGCTGGCACTTTCAAGTAAGGTGTTCTCATTTAAGAGGACAGGCTTCTTGTAGGCTCTATTAATTAGCATAGGCTCAATGTTGGGATAATTTTTGGGCGTAAAAATAATATTTTCATTTAAGCCCATTATGCCAATGTTAAGTGATGACATCTTTAGAAAAGATTCGTAGCCCCTGTTGGAAGGGATGAGCCTTTTAAAAACTAGGGATTCAATAAATAAAATCACCATTAAAATGTTGAACTCGGCACTTTTAAAGACCATTTTAAAGTATTCAAAGGGCTGCCAGCCAAGCATATATAAAAAAGTGTAAAGTGCCCAAATTAATAAAATGGAAATGGAAGGGACTATGGTGGAGATGGGGCCTCTTGTTATGTATGGAATCATTGTAAAAAAGAGGGTCAAAAGAGACAGGATGCCTATATAAATAATTCCAAAATAAAAGACAGGTCCATATTGATTTAAGCCCCTTGAGCTTGCATCTAAGGAAAAGGCAAGTCCATGGATGTCGTTAGTCAAGATGAGAAGGACTAAAATTCCCGTTGGGACCCAAAGGAGTTTCCAAAAGTCGCTAATATTTTCCCTTTCAGACTTTCCAACAAAGAGGGATGTCAAAAAGACAAGCTGGATGAGGACTATGGGGAAGACATAATAAAAATATCTGATGTATCTAACAGCCAAGGGACTTTCTAATAATATTTCGTACTTAAGAGTTCTAAATGCCAAATAAAAAATTAAGAGGATGCCAATAGTTTTAAATCTTCTGACAACTGATGCTCTTAAAACTCTGTTATTCATATTTCTAAGCCACAAGAAAATTATTGTGGTGTAGAGGCAAAAAATTATTACATGTACAGGAAAATTTATTAGAGAAAAATAATCCATTGTGTGAAGGATGCCTGCCACAAAAACTAAAAAGATTGAAAGTAAATAGCTGACTATTTCTTTGCGATACACTAGTCTCCCTCCCTTCTTCCACGATTTTATTTTGTTAGAGATTTAATCACTTAAAGTTTTTTTAATTATATCAAAAAAAAGGCCTTTAAGCTATTTGATTTCAGCCTTTGGATAAGGGGTGGAAATTATTTTAGCAAAAAAATAAAAAATTTTTTAAAAATTTATAAAAAATCACCCTTTTGGGTGATGTGAAATTTTTAAAATTTAGTAATATAAAATTATAAAGATAGAAAGTTGGAAAAATTTGAAATTAGGAAGAAATATTTTTAGAAAGAAAGGAGATAGGAATGAAAAGTTTTATGAAAGGCCAAGAGAATTTAAGGATAGAACTTACAAGAGTATAGGAAGGTGACCACATGAAAAAAATGAAAAAGAAAAATGTGATTTCAAAATTTTTGTTACTGCTTTTAATTTTATCATCCTTTATTTTTAGTGGATATAAGATTCAAAAGCCGATAAAAATTTATATTAATGGGCAACTTATAGAGTCAGACCAACCGCCACTTATTATAGATAACAGGACCTTCGTTCCAATTAGGGTAATTGCAGAAGATCTTGGTGCAATAGTTAACTACGACAATAAAGACAGAATTGTGACAATAAAAAGAGACAAGACAAATATTTTACTGACAATTGGCGATGATATTGCTCGAATTTCAAGTGATGTGGAGACGAGACCTGCAATCTTAGATGAGGCAGCATTTTTGAGAGATGATAGGACCTACCTGCCACTAAGGTCTATTTCAGAATTATTTGGCATGGAGGTTGATTGGGACGGAGCCAAGAGAGCTGTCTGCATAAAGGAAAAATCTTATTTGCCTGACTACATTAATAGAGATAATGCATTAGAAGAAGTCCTTGAAAGATTAAGTAAACTTGGAATTTTTAAAAATGAAAAAGTTTATTTTGAGGTAGATGACTATGAAATGAAGCTAGATGGCGGAAGTTATGAGGGCTATCTAGTTACTCTTAGGAAGGACAACCCTATTGATGAGAATTTGACGGAAATGATGGGACAATACTTCATCAACAAGAAGGGGACCCTTCTCATGGAATATGATGTTGTCAATGATAATTTTAAGCTCTTAATTGGAGTTAATTAAAAGTTAAAGATATAAGGAGGAAATAATGGGATTTATACAAGCTTTTATGGGTTCTTTAGGTGGAACACTAGCAGATCAATGGAAGGATTTTTATGGACCAATGCCAGGAGTGCCTGCAACAGCAGCAGTCTTTCCTGGAATACCTATGGGAGTAAACAACAAGAGGGGAGCAAACTATAAGGGCAACGAAAATGTAATTACTAATGGCACAAAGGTAATCGTACCTGAAGGCACAGCCCTTATAACTATTCAAGATGGAGCAATTACAAATATTATAACTGAAGTTGGCGGATACGAATACAACACTGAAGATCCCAACTCTAAGTCAATATTTGCAGGAGACGGCTTTGTGGACTCCATAGTTAAGTCCTCTTGGGAAAAATTTAAGTTTGGCGGCATACCTGCTACTAGCCAACTGCTTTTCTATGTGAACTTAAAGGAAATTCCAAACAACAGGTTTGGCACGCAGTCAGAAATTTATTGGGACGATGCCTTTTTTGGCACACAAGTTGGCGCCATAACTCGTGGCACTTACACCCTTAATATAATCGACCCCATTTTATTTATAAAAAATTTCGTGCCAGTAAAATATTTAATAGCCGATGCAGAAATTTTTGACTTATCCGACATGGACAATGACGCAGCAGAGCAACTATTTAACGAAGTTGTGGGTAGTCTTTCAGCTGCCTTTTCAAATTATACCAATGACCCAAGTAGGGGCAACCGCATGAGCAGGATCCAAGGCGATCAAATTGGCTTTGCCCAAGCTCTAGCACAAGCAGTGGAAGAGGGCTATCAATGGAAGACTTCAAGGGGACTTCAAATTGCAAAGACTGCCATACTTGCCATTGAATATGACGAAGATACTAAGGCGCTTATGTCCGATGTCAAAAAGGCAGATGCCCTTGTTGGCAGCCGTGGCAATTCCTTCTTCCAACAAGCAGCAGCAAGAGGTATGCAGTCTGCTGGTGAAAATGGTGGCGGAGCAAACATGGCATTTATGGGCATGGGTATGAATGCAGCTGGAAATATGATGGGTGGAGTAAAACAGCCAGATGCTGGAAATTCTTATCAGCCAAACTTTGGAGGAGGACAAGTCAATCAAAACCAAGCTTACAACCAAGGACAGGCAAACCAAGGATATAATCAAGGACAAAATCAAGCCTACAACCAAGGACAAGCTAGTCCAAGCCCAAGCCAAGACCAAGAAGACCCAACAGAAAAATTAATTAAGATGAAAAAACTTCTCGACGCAGGAGTTATAACTGAAGAAGAATTTGCCAAGATGAAGTCTGATTTGCTAGGCATATAAGAGGTGATCTTATGACAGATGACAAGTCAAGAGAAGATGTAAAAATAATAGAAGGCGAAGAAAAAGAAAAAGATGGTCAGGTGAAATGTCCAAAATGTGGCTCTACTGACATTGCCACAAACACCAAGACGGGCAAGTTAAGATGTAACTTTTGCAGGCACGAATTTGAACTGGACCTTGCAGAAGAAGATGAAGACATAAGCACTTTGGAAGGAAGAAAAATTAGAGCTGGCGCCAAGGACATAGAAGAAGACAGCAAGGATATAATCACCCTAAAATGTGAATCCTGTGGCGCAGAAGTTGTCATAGATACGAGAACTTCAACTCAGGCCAGATGCCACTGGTGCCGCAACACCTTGTCTATTAACAACCAAATACCAAATGGTGCTGTGCCCGATGTAATACTTCCCTTCAAGGTATCTAAGGAAGATGCCAAAAAAGAAATTGCAGACTTTGTAAAGGCGAGAAAGTTTTTCGCTCACCCAAGCTTCACCAGAGAATTTTCCACAGATAATATTTGCGGAGTCTACATTCCTTATATGTTAATAGATGTCAATGGCCACATGAGGCTTGTCGGCGAAGGCGAAATTGAAACAGCTTGCAGGAAAGTTGGAGAAGAGGGCAAGGAGCATTACGAATACGACGCAGATGTCTATGACGTAATAAGAGATTTTGACATATTTATAGACGACCTTTCCATTGAATCATCAAGCGACAAACTAGATTACTCATCAAAAAGTAAAACTAACAACATAATAAATTCCATCATGCCCTTTGACACAGAAAATTGCGTAAACTTTAACTCAAATTATTTGACAGGCTACACATCAGAAAAGAGGGACACAAATATAGACCTTCTCCAAGAAGTAGTTCATGCACAAAGCTCAGATGTGGCAAGACTGGAAGCTAAAAATACAATTACAGACTATGACAGGGGAGTAAGATGGAAGGAAGAAGATTTTGAGGTCAAGGGCGACTCATGGAAGTCAGCCTACTTGCCAGTTTGGCTCTACAGCTACATGCAAACCAAGGGCAAGAAGAACCTACTTCACTATGTAGCAGTAAATGCCAGGACCTTGGAGACAATGGGCAGCGTCCCAATTAATTTCACAAAGCTTTATTCCGTTTCAATTTTAATAGAAATTTTTGGAGGAATATTGGCATTTATCATCACAAGTTTTGCTGCCATGGATAAATTTATTGGCACAGATTTTCAAGAGTATAGAAATTATGCTTGGCTCCTACTACTTTCTGGCTTTGTATTTTTTGTAACTATGTACTTGCGCTATAGAAACGCCAATGCCAGACACCACTACGAGCTTGAAACTAAGCACGCAATTTCAAACCTAGTCTGTGAAGATAACTTTGTCACAAGTATTTACTCAGTGAGAAACAGTCAAATCTGGGGAGACAACACAGATGAACTAAAGGGCAATAAGCTGGACCTAAGTAAGGACAAGGTGCTTAAAAAAGCAATGGATAAGGGCGTCCTAGATGAAGCCTTTGAAAATCAAAAGAAACTAGAAGAAAAAGACCAGTAAAAATTTAGAACTGAATAAAAAGATAAACTAGAGTACAAATTCTTATTTCTTCTTAGCCCCTTTATTGGAAAATTTCCAGTAGAGGGGTTTTTATTGTTGGCATGGTGGAAATATTTCAAATAGAAAGTTTTACTTTTTAATTTTTATAGGTCTTTAAAAAATTAAATTCAAAAAAATGTAAAGAGAAATTTACAGAATAGGGGAATTCAATTATTCAAATATTTTTTCGCAAGGACATTTATGATAAAATATTAGACAAGGATACTTTATCTTAATAAAGAGAAAGCAATGGAGGAAATTATGATTGAAAAAATTATTGACGACAATGAAAATATATTGTGGCGAGGAAAGCCCAATGCCTTTTTATATATTATAGGCAACCCAAGCATTTATTTGATTGCATTAATTTGGGGGATCTTTGACTTCTTTTTTATTTCTAATTTTTTTAGAGAATTTAGCTTTATGAATGGATTTTTCAGAGAATTTAGCTTTATGAATGGATTTTTTATAATTTTCTTTATAATTCATCTTTTCCCTGTCTGGTTTGCGATTTTAATGCCAATTTATAGGATTTTTAATTACGGGACAATAGAATATGCAATTACAGACAAGAGAGTTTACATCAGCCAGGGCATTTTTGGAAGAGATGTAAATAATTATGAGCACAGAGAGCTTACAAATTTGAAAGTAAATGTAAATTTTATGGAAAACATCAAGGGACTTGGCACAATTATCCTAGCTTATAAGGGCGAAGAGGGAAATTCATCTTACAGCTTTAAGGCTGACGCAAATAAATTTATTTCCATAGAAGACCCCTACGACGTTTACAAACTTCTTAAAAAAGTATCTCTCGATGTTACAACAGACCAAGCCTATCCCAATGTCTATAGACCTGAAGAAAACACTGGCTACAATACAAAATATAAAAACATGTAAAAAAGAAAAGTCGCTGAATGAAAAATTCATTATTCAGCGACTTTTTATAGGTTAAATAAGAATAGTACTCTGTGTAATTTTTAATTAATAACCAAATAAGTAAATGGAAGATTCATAAACTTTATTGTCCACAATTTTTCTTGCACAAGCGTAGCCGCCCTTTTTGCAATCTTTATTGAGAAGGTTGGCTTTGTGTCCAGGGGATTTTATCCATCTTGTTAGTGAATCCTCGTTAACATCACCTTTTACAATTCCTACACTATAATAGGAAAGAGCTAGGTTTTCCCCGAGAGAATTGTTGTATCCACCAGGGCTATTGTGGTCGCCATCGCCAGTATTTATAAACTTTTCAACTTCTTCTTGAGCTCTAAGAAGTGCAAGTTTGTTTAGCTTTTCATCTTCTTTAACAAGGCCTATTGACTTTGAAGTCCTATAGTCGTTTAACTTTTTCATAAATACTTTTGAATCTCCAACTGAATTAACATTTATTTCAGGCTCCTGTTTTGCATTGTTTGCGTTATTTGCCTTTTTGTTGCTTGCATTATTTGCTGCATTTTTTGCGTAAGTCAAATTAACATCTAGATCAAAATTTTTCCAATTCAAGTTGTAGCCCAAGGCTTTAGATAAATTTTTAATTGGAGCCATTGTGTCATAAGCATCTTCACAGATGTATGGAATATTTATTTCTGCTGGAAGTTTTTCCATCCTGCCATCTATAAGTATTGAAGAGTTTTTTTGGGAGGCAGAGGGTTGAATTTGTCCTACAGCAAAAGAAACTGTTAAAAAACTCAATAAAACTAAGGATGCTGCAATAAATTTTATAAAATTAAATTTTGTATTTGTTAAATTGAACCTTTTCATAATCCACCTCCAAATATTATAAATTTTATTTTAAAACTAATAGTCCATCTAAGTGGTAGAATCGATTATATTATATACATACCACGAAAGAGACTATTTAAACAAAAAATAAATAATTTTTTTCAAATTGTTTTTTATTTATAAAATAATTCCTTCTGTTGAATTAACAATATCAGTAAATTACTTAATTGTCAAGAATAAAATAAAAGATATTTTTGTACTATTTAGATACATTATAGACTTAGGCATACAATTAACTCGGATGGAAATAATGTACCACCAAAATAATACATTTAAAAAATAAATAAATGCACAATTTCCATAGACTTTTGACATCTCCCAAATTTAGTTGCAGAGAGAGTTTCATTTTAATTAATATTGTTTTTTTGTAGATTAGAAAGATATAAATATAATTGAAAAGGGAAAAGAAATTATAAATGTGATAAAATGTTTTTATAAATTAGAAGGGGGATATTATGTCAGAAAATAAAAAAATCGCCATTCAAGAAACTTATGGCGAAAAATTTCAATATTGTTGGGGTTGCGGTCCTAAAAATCATGATGGTATGCATTTAAAATCCTATCCATCAGAAGATGGAAGTGAGTGCATAGCAAAGGTTACTCCAGATTCAGTTTACACTGGTGGCGTTCCAAAGAATCTTTTTGGCGGAATGATTGCCATGCTTTTCGACTGCCATGGGACTGCATCTGCTGCCTGGTTTAAACACCACGACTTAGGTCTTGACCTAACTGAAGACACAGTAATCGGTCGCTTCATCACTGCAAGGCTTGAAGTTGATTTTAAAAAGCCAACTCCAATGGATAAGGAAGTCACTATAATAGCCACAGCTGAAGAAATTGGCGAAAGAAAAGTTATCGTAAACATGGTAATGGAAGCTGATGGTGAAGTTCGTGCAAAGGCAAAGATGGTTGCTGTTGGTGTAAAGGACAATATGTAATTTTTTAAAGAGACTTTAGAGGTCTCTTTTTTTCTATTAATTTTTATAATTTTCCCGGCAAAATGATAAAATAAAGAGAAAATA
>OBRT01000214.1_pt1 | contig 17580 bp, 16 predicted proteins | sample 1494891 | NCBI WGS metagenome assembly OBRT01 (sample SAMEA3360688, study PRJEB22359) | human gut metagenome | biome: ENVO:urban biome; feature: ENVO:human-associated habitat; material: ENVO:feces | place: Bangladesh | collected 2011 | reverse complement strand
ACAAACCCTACACGTTTCCAGCACCCAGTAGCTGGTACATACAAGAAGGAGCGTATTGCTGCTGGTAAGCCATACTTCTCAGTAGCTTCTGGTGGTGGTACAGGTCGTACATTGCACCCAGATAACATGGCTGCAGGTCCTGCTTCTTACGGTATGACTGATACTATGGGTCGTATGCACTCAGACGCTCAGTTCGCAGGTTCTTCTTCAGTTCCTGCTCACGTAGAGATGATGGGCTTCCTCGGTATGGGTAACAACCCTATGGTAGGTGCTACTGTAGCTATCGCCGTAGCTATCGACTTGGCTTTGAACAAGAAGTAATTTTTGTTTAGGCAAAATATTTATCCTCCATATCCCCACACGTGGGAATATGGAGGATTTTTTATTAACCCTTCTCCATGACCATCAGGTCGTGTATCAGCTTGATCTCATAATACTCGAAAGTGCTACCCACGGCTTCTCTGATTTCCGAGAAATGCTCTATTTCCGGATGAGCCTGCATAAATTCACGCAACTTTTTCTCATGAGCCGAAGAGATGAAGGTGCGAAGACCTATCTTGCCCTCCATCACGTATGGCGTGAGATGACCGATGATGGTACCCTTGGTGAGATTGCGCTCAGCAGCTATCTGGTCGAGATTCATACCCCGACAGAACAGGCCATAACTGATTTCACGGGTTGGAACCTTCGGCTTCCTTGGTTCCCCGTCAGCATTCCCACCGGCACTCCTACTAACTCTCTGTCTGCTTCTTCCCCTGCCGGAACTACCCGCAGCCTCATCCTCCTCCATCAGCAGGAATTGGGCCTTCTTCCTCAGATAATCCGAAATCAGGAACTCGGCATCCGAGGAATACTTCAGCAGACGGTGCTTCAGATTCACCTCCAATTCAAACGATGAAAAACGCTCCTGAAACTGTTTCTTGGCCACCTTGTTGTCGGTCGCCACATTCGTTTTCTTCACCAGATCAACCAATACTCCCATCTTCTGTCCGAAATATTTCGCTCCCTTATGGATGCGGTCCTGCAGATCCGCACTCCTCAAGTCCGGATTGACGGCAAGCATGTTCGTATATTGCAGTTGGAACTTTTCCGATACGCCCTCTAAACTCTTCAGTACCACGTTCATCTGCTGATACTCTCCCACCAACCGTGGATATTTTACATTGTAAAACTCCACCAAGCAACGCATCAGCAGTTCGTAGGCTGCATATATTCCGCAGAAATCGAAAAGTTCACCGATACAGCGCAGGATATACTGCTGCTCCAGGGCAGAAACCACCTCGGGAGTAGGAGAAGCCAGATGACTGTTGAACTGCTCGATGGTACCACTGCCGATGATGGCCGAAGGCGAAAGGGGCGCACTGAGCACCATGCCCTCAAGCGACTTGCAGCGGCTCAGCGCCACGTAGGTCTGACCATAGGAGAACGAGCGGGAGGCATCGATGATGGCATGCTCGAAAGTAAGGCCCTGACTCTTGTGGATGGTAATCGCCCATGCCAGTCGCACGGGATACTGCCTGAATACACCCTCCACGGTTTCCTCTATTTCCTTGGTCTCCTCATTGAGCGTATATTTTGCATTCGCCCATTCCGCCTTCTCTAGTTCAAACTCCTCGTCCGTATCACGGCTTCTCACCACAATCTCGCTTCCGTCGATACTCACCACCTCTCCTATCATACCGTTATAGAAGCGGTGCTGGACATCATTCTTCACAAACATGATCTGTGCACCCTGCTTCAATACGAGTTTGTAATCGGCTGGGTATGAGGACTCAGGGAAGTTGTCTTCCACCTCAGCTGTAAACGAATATGCTTTTGAAGGCAGCGCTTCCAGTTCCTCCTCGTTGATGCGCTGGGCAGGCGCATTATGGGTAGTGAGACGGATATAGTTGTCCTCTTTCGGAGGAATGAAATCGGGGATATATCGCTTGTTGAGCGCCTGCAACGTAGCAGTCGTGGCCTTGTTTTCACGCACCTGATTGAGGAGTGAGATAAATTCCTGGTCCTGCTGGCGATACACCTTCTTGAGTTCTATCGTGAGATAATGCGCCTGCTGCAGCGCCTTGCTGGAGAAGAAATAGGGTGTGTCATAATACTTGCTCAGCATCCTCTCCTCATGGTCGGTCACCACGGGAGCCAGCTGATGCAGATCGCCTATCATGAGCAGCTGCACGCCTCCGAAGGGCAGATCATGCTTGCGGTATCTCCTGAGCACGGAATCGATGGCATCGAGCAGATCGCTCCTCACCATACTGATTTCGTCTATCACCAAGAGGTCGATAGAGCGGATGATTTTGCGCTTCAGGGCGCTAAACTGATATTTTTTCTTCTCATTACCTCCGAAGGAAGTGCCTGGGAGATAAGGAGACAGGGGCAATTGGAAGAACGAATGAATCGTCACGCCACCCGCATTGATGGCAGCGATACCGGTTGGAGCCAGCACCACCATTCGTTTCGGCGACTTCTCCTTGAGTTGTTTCAAGAAAGTAGTCTTTCCCGTTCCCGCTTTACCTGTAAGAAACAAGTTAGCACTTGTTTTTTCAATAATGTTCCATGCCAAGATGGATTCTTCGTTCATTTCCATTTGCTTTTACTTGATTATTGTATTTGCAACATCCATAATTGTCATTTTCGTATGTATTGGGGTAAAGATAAAAATATATCTTTCTTCTACCTGTCCCATATCTGTATATATTTATAATAAGAGCAAAGATACGCTTTTATTTTGAAACTAACAAGAAAAATCATAAGAAGTTGAGAAAAAAAACGGTGACAACAGGTGAACGTTATCCATCTCTTTGTGGAAGACAGAGACAGAGACAAGGCGGTGTATATCAACATCTGTTAATATACACTAAAAAACCGCCCTTTTGATACGACTTAAGGATATTATCAGTATATTTGCAAGATGAATGTCACGGGGTGCTGAGAGATCGGCTGAGATTATACCCATTGAACCTGACGCAGATAATGCTGACGCAGGGAAATATGATATAACCAAGAGGATAATGACACTGGAATACTGCAAGATGAGTATCAGAAGGTGTATCCGAAAAGAAGCCCCTATTCTATGGCTAATGACCATGGATTAGGGGCTTTTTCCGTGATAAAAAACAAGGACTTAAAATAAACGGCTATCAGCATAGCCCTTAAAAAACAATTCGATTTATGAAAGTAAATATCAACAACAAGGAAACTGAGACTCAGGCTCTCAACGTTAAGCAACTGGCAGAAGAACTCAATCTTCCTGCCACAGGTGTAGCCGTTGCCATCAGCAACAATATGGTGCCTCGCGACGAATGGGAAACCACAAAGATCCTCGAAGGCGCTGACATCGTTATCGTAAAAGCTTTCTGCGGGGGATAAGGATTCTATATAAAGCTATGACTTTAGGATAATCTGAGTTTGACTTTAACATAAATAGACTCAAGATAACAGGCTATGGCTTTATGATAATAGAGTGAGGTTTTTAAATAACATGACGAAGAATTAAAAAAAATGGCAAAAATTTCATTAGACCGTTTCCGCCTGCAGTTCATCTCCCATCAGAATGAAAAGTTGGGTTATCTCGACGGTATCCGTGAGGCATTAGCTGGCGGATGCAAATGGATCCAGCTGCGCATGAAGGGAGCTACCGACGACGAAGTGCGCCCTATCGCCCTGCAGGTGAAGGAATGGTGCAGAGAACAGCAGGCCACCTTCCTTATCGACGACCGTGTGGCTCTCGTGAAGGAACTACAGATAGACGGTGTGCATCTGGGCAAGAACGATATGCCCATCGCTGAAGCCCGCAAGATACTGGGCGACGGATTCATCATCGGCGGTACTGCCAACACCTTTGAGGATGTGAAGGCGCACTACGAGGCGGGAGCCGACTACATCGGTTGTGGTCCGTTCCGCTTTACCACCACCAAGGAGAAGCTCTCTCCTATCCTCGGACTGGAAGGATATAAGGACATCATCCAGAAGATGAAGGAAGAAAGCATCGACATCCCGCTCGTCGCCATCGGAGGCATTACCAAGGAGGATATCCCCGAAATCATGAAAACGGGAGTGAACGGCATCGCCCTCAGCGGTTGCATCCTCCATGCAGAAAATCCAGCAGAAGAAACCAGGGAGATTCTGGAGCTGCTATAAAGCTGGCTCTATGATTATCCAGACTCTGGAATTATCCTGTTTCTGCGATTATCAGCCTCCGGGATTATCCAGCCTCTGCAATAATCCAGCCCTCTCTATAAGAAAAAAATAAAAATATAAATCATAAAAACAATGGAAAAATTAGTAATTGCAGGCAGAGAATTCAACTCTCGCCTTTTCCTGGGAACAGGTAAGTTCAACAACAACCAGCTCATGGCTGAAGCCATCAAGGCTTCTGAAACAGAAATGGTTACCGTAGCAATGAAGCGTATCGAACTCGAAGACAAGCAGGACGATCTGCTCGCTCATATCGTGCAGAATCCTAACATCCAGCTTCTCCCTAACACCAGTGGTGTGCGCAACGCCGAGGAGGCAGTCTTCGCTGCACAGATGGCACGTGAGGCTTTCGGTACCAACTGGCTCAAGCTTGAAATCCACCCAGACCCTCGCTACCTTCTCCCAGACTCTATCGAGACTCTGAAGGCTACAGAGAAACTGGTGAAACTCGGTTTCGTGGTATTGCCATATTGTCAGGCAGACCCTACCCTCTGCAAGCACCTGGAAGAGGCTGGTGCTGCTACCGTGATGCCACTCGCTGCGCCTATCGGTACCAACAAGGGATTGAGAATGAAGGACTTCCTGCAGATCATCATCGAACAGGCTACTGTTCCTGTAGTAGTAGATGCGGGTATCGGTGCACCAAGCCATGCTGCAGAAGCAATGGAGATGGGTGCCAGCGCCTGCCTGGTGAATACCGCCATCGCCGTAGCCGGAGACCCTGTTGAGATGGCCAAGGCTTTCAAGGAGGCTGTCATCTGTGGTCGTCGCGCCTACGAGGCTGGTCTCGGAGCCATCAGCGACTGTGCTGAAGCAAGTTCTCCTCTCACCGCTTTCCTCAACGACTAATATAATATGATAAATCAAAAGGCATCAAGGATGAAGGCAAAGAAGCAAGAATGCTCTTTTTACCCTTTTACCTTTTTACCTTTTTACCTTTAAACATTATGCCAAACGATAACAAAGCTTACGCCAAGAGAGAAAAGGCGTATATGCAGGGAAAACTCTTCCCTCAGATCAAAGTCGGAATGACCAAGGTGAACCTCACTCCTACGGTGGTGAAGGATGAGCGCGGCATTCCTCATACCGAGCCAAACGCTCCTGTGTATATCTACGACACCAGCGGTCCATACAGCGACCCTAACTATCAGGTGGACTTGAAGAAGGGACTGCCTCGCATGAGAGAGCAGTGGATTCTCGACCGCAACGATACCGAACAGCTCCAGGAAATCACCAGCGAATATGGTAAGCAGCGTCTGGCCGACCACAGTCTCGACCACCTCCGCTTCGAGCACATCCAGTTGCCTCGCCGTGCTCAAGCTGGCAAGCACATCACCCAGATGGCCTATGCCAAGGCGGGCATCGTGACCCCTGAGATGGAATACGTGGCTATCCGCGAGAACATGAACTGCCAGGAGTTGGGCATCGACACCCATATCACTCCTGAATACGTGCGCGATGAGATTGCCCGTGGACGTGCCGTGCTTCCTGCCAACATCAACCACCCGGAGAGTGAACCGATGATCATCGGACGCAACTTCCTCGTGAAGATCAATACCAATATCGGCAACTCTGCCACTACCTCCAGCATCGAGGAAGAGGTGGACAAGGCGGTATGGTCTTGCAAATGGGGAGGCGATACTTTGATGGACCTCTCTACCGGCGACAACATCCACGAGACCCGTGAATGGATTGTCCGCAACTGCCCTGTACCTGTAGGAACCGTGCCTATCTACCAGGCTCTGGAGAAGGTGAACGGCAAGGTGGAAGACCTGAACTGGGAGGTATTCCGTGATACCCTCATCGAACAGTGCGAGCAGGGTGTGGACTACTTCACCATCCATGCCGGTATCCGTCGCCACAACGTGCATCTTGCCGACAGCCGTCTCTGCGGCATCGTGAGCCGTGGCGGTAGTATCATGAGCAAGTGGTGTCTCTACCACGACCAGGAGAGCTTCCTCTATGAGCACTTCGACGACATCTGCGACATCGTGGCACAGTATGACGTAGCCCTTTCTTTGGGCGATGGTCTGCGCCCAGGTTGTATCGCCGATGCCAACGATGCAGCCCAGTTTGCCGAGTTGGATACCATGGGCGAACTCGTTACCCGTGCCTGGGACAAGAACGTACAGGCATTCATCGAGGGTCCTGGCCACGTGCCAATGCAGAAGATCAAGGAGAACATGGAGCGCCAGCTCGACCACTGTCACGAGGCACCATTCTACACCCTCGGCCCATTGGTTACTGATATCGCTCCAGGTTACGACCACATCACTTCAGCCATCGGTGGCGCCCAGATAGCATGGCTCGGTACTGCGATGCTCTGCTATGTAACACCGAAGGAACACCTCGCATTGCCTAACAAGGAGGATGTGCGCACAGGTGTGGTAACCTATAAGATTGCCGCACATGCAGCCGATTTGGCCAAGGGGCATCCAGGCGCAACCATCCGCGACAATGCCCTCTCCAAGGCCCGCTTCGAGTTCCGCTGGAGAGACCAGTTCCACCTCTCGCTCGACCCAGAGCTCGCCTTGAAGTATTTCGAGGAGGCAGGTCATACCGAGGGTGAATACTGCACCATGTGTGGTCCTAACTTCTGTGCAGCCAAGTTGACTCACGATTTGAGAAAATATAAAAAATAAAATAAGGTAAAAAGCAAAAGTCTGCCGGCTCATTCCTCACCAGAGAGAGGAGCAGGCAGCACTTTAGAAATTCATAGGAATATGTTTTCAGACGAATTAAAGAATATCAGTTGGGAGGAGACCACGGAGCGTATCGCTCGCATGACCGATAATGATGTACGCCGTGCCCTCGCCAAGGACCATTGCGATGTAAACGACTTCATGGCAATGATTTCACCGGCAGCAGAGCCATATCTGGAGATGATGGCCCGTCTCTCCCGCAAATATACAGAAGAGCGCTTCGGCAAGACCATGTCGATGTTCATCCCTCTCTACATCACCAATTCATGCTCCAACTCCTGCGTGTATTGCGGTTTCCACCGCGAGAATCCGATGGCACGCACCATCCTCACCCCTGAGCAGATCGAGAACGAATACAAGGCTATCAAGCAGCTGGCTCCATTCGAGAACATCCTGCTCGTAACGGGCGAAAACCCGGCAAAGGCTGGCACCCCTTATCTCGCCAAGGCCATCGACATCGCCAAGAAGTATTTCTCCAACGTGAAGATTGAGGTGATGCCGCTCTCTACCGAGGACTACAAGACCCTCGCTGACCATGGTATGAACGGTGTGATCTGCTTCCAGGAGACCTACCACCGCGACAACTACAAGCTCTACCACCCACGTGGCATGAAGAGCAAGTTTGAGTGGCGCTGCGATGGTTTCGACCGCATGGGTATGGCAGGCGTTCACTCCATCGGTATGGGTGTGCTCATCGGACTGGAGAAGGAGTGGCGCACGGATGTAGTGATGATGGCTCATCACCTGCGCTACCTTCAGAAGCATTACTGGAAAACGAAGTACAGTGTGAATTTCCCTCGTATGCGCCCAGCACAGAACGAAGGATTCCAGCCTAACTGTTTCATGACCGACAAGCAGTTGGCACAGGCTACATTCGCCATGCGTATCTTCGACCACGACGTAGATATTTCCTACTCTACCCGTGAGCCAGCCAACATCCGTGACAACATGGCTACCCTCGGTGTCACCACCATGTCGGCTGAATCCAAGGTAAATCCAGGTGGTTATCATACATATCCTCAGGCGCTGGAGCAGTTCACCGTGAGCGATGAGCGTACCGCCAAGGTAATCAATGCAAGACTGAAGGAACTGGGCAGAGAACCAGTCTGGAAAGACTGGGATGCCTCATTCGACTTCTTCGGAAATGTAGCTAACGGATAAAGAAGATTTTATAAAACAGAACATAATAAAAAAGAGTGTATCATAAATTCATGACACACTCTTTTTTTGTTGGAATAAAGGCAAATGCAGGAGAAAACTCTCGCAAAATCCTCCTTTTTTATACCCTTCTTTGAACGAACGCTTTCCAGAATAGAAGCTATCGCCTTCTTGTTTTCTACTGGTTGTGCTTCATCCAAACTCATACGGAGAATCGTATCATAAAAAGATTTTATCTCTTTCAAACGGTCACCCTCTATGAATTCATCATAAAGCAAACCACATTTTAGTGAGAAGAAAAAAAGAATTTTATCATCCACAGTTTTCACTATGTAATAAGCAATTCGATTATTCTCATCATCATCATAAGCATCTCCTTGCAAGGTATCTACTAAACTATTGTTACGAGTGTTGTAGAAATCATTTATCAAAGAGAAGTTTGCTGTATTTGACGAAAGTCGCTCACACTTTAAACTTCTCAGCAATTCCAATTGTGATTCTGTTATCTTCATACATAAACTGGTTTGTGAAATTGTTCCAAGTTACTTAACAAGAAACGTCTTACTCGGAAACGGGTGGCATCTTCTTTGATGTCCTGGACATCCATTGGTGTACCCTCTCCTTGTATCATGGCACGTTTCCAAGAACCTTCACCATGAATAAGATTGCTCAAACTTCTTGTTTTCTTTGCAGATAACAGTTCGAAAACACTATCAAAAATGGTCTTATATTCTTCTATAATGTTTGACGGCAAAACATCATGCAATGAATTTGAAATATATGCGGCATGAACTTCCGGAAGATATGGTCCGAAAGTATGAGCATAAAATGTTGCTTCAAACAGAGGACTCCCTGTTTGAACTATGCACTCACGCTGCATAAAATAAAGCAAAATATGCAGCTTCATCTCATCAATACGAGAACCATACTGGTACTCGTAACGCAGACTGATAAAAGATGCTATCGTATGTACATCAACCATAATGTTGCTTTTTTTGTTCGTTTACACGAAATGTTACCATTTTTGTGCAAATATAAGTTTATTTAATGAAACTGCCAATTTTTTGGAGAAGTTTTTCAACTCAGCTCAATGTATTTCACCTATACAGCATCCTCACTTCTAACAACGAGTCAAGCAAACTGAGTAAATTTCATTTTAATTTCTGATGCAGAAATAATGTATTTTATTGAATATCAAACAAATAAAATAGTTAAACCTTGTTATTTTCCTATTCTATTGTGGCAGTTGGCGCTTTTTCGTTGTGGCAGTTGGCGGAATTATTACTTCTGATACACCCTTACATAATCTACGAGATACTTCATAGGCATGGCGGAATTATCTATCTCGCCACCATTATCACCGCCCAGGGCAAGATTGAGCAGGAGATACTGCGGCTTCTTGAAAGGCTGCTCGCCATTGCCCAGCTTGCCATTCACCGCCTCATCCTGGCGAATCTCGTTAAGGAGTTCATCATCCAGGTAAAGACGAATGCTCTGCTCATCCCAATCCATGCGCCAAACGTGGAACTTATCAGCCCACTGCGCATCCCTATCGGTGAAATGGGTGAAGGGGATAGCCTTACTGTTCCATTTTGCCGTCCATGGCTTGTCGGTACCCCAGCAGGCATTGGCAAGGATATGAGGCACTCCCTGCTTGCGATAATACTCCATCATGTCGATTTCTCCATTCGACGGCCAGTCCATACCGCGACCCAGAAGCCAGATGGCAGGCCAGGCTCCGCCAGCCGTAGGAATCTTTGCCCTTACCTCTACCCTGCCATAGAGAAACTCCTTCTTCTCTGCCGTATTCACCGAGGCAGAGGTATATTGTATCTTTTCGATGTTCTCAGACCATCGGCTGCTGCCCTTCCGGAAACCGGGATTCCGACGAGGCTTCTTCTCCTTGCGTGCCTCGATGACGAGATTGCCATCCTTGCAATAGGCATTGGCTTTCTGATACCATTGCGCCTCATGATTGCGCTTGAATCCCTCCTCGTAGTTCCACACCTTGGAATCGAGATGTCCATCGGTATTGAACTCATCGCTCCATACCAGTTTCCACTCGTTCTGAGCCATCAGGGCAGAAGGAGCTACAGCCATCGCCATCACTCCGAACGCCATTCTCATTTTCTGCTTTACATTCATTCTGATAATTGTTTTGTTATTATTTCCAATAATTGTCAGTTTTGTACAATACGACGATTGATGGCGCAAAATTACAAAATATCAATAAACAGGAGGACTAATTATAGATAATTCAAGAGAAAATTTCGATATTTACATAAAAATCGGACTGGCCCGTGAATCAACGGCATCATGAAACTCATCCTGTACCGAATACATTGGAATAAAATGAAAAAAGGGTGCGTCACAGACTTATGACACACCCTCTTCCTGTATGACAACTTATATCAATTTATCTCGCCAAATCATGCAAGGTTTTGTTGGCAGCATCATTGATTGCATCATGAACTTTCTGGTGAGCCTCATTCACCTTGTTGGCAGCCTTCTGGTTGACAAAGGGGAACAAGGAGAACCCGTAGGTCCTGAGTTTCTACTCAGGACAAACGAATTTATCTCCAGTCTGCTTGATTAGCTCACGAGCATATTTCTCTGGATATCCCGGACGAACTGGGCGTGCACCGAGACCCTCCTTCGTACGCTCGAAAGTTCCATTCTTGGTGGTTGGCTTGATGATCATATCATTATATTTCACCACGAGATAAGTATGGAGCTGCTTCCAGCGACCGAGCATCTGCTGCGCCTTCTCTACACCATAATCGTTGAGGTACTTCACTGCCTGCTGAGGATTCTGGGCATAGAGTTCGAGCGCCTTGTCCTCCACCTGCTTCTGGGCAGCAAAATAACTGTTGTCGAGACTATCGCGAACCTCCTTCAAACTTGGGAACAACTGGCTGTAACGTGGATAAACCATGTTGCTCACCATATTGCAAACCCAGTAAGCATTCTTGTCGCTGAAAGTCACAGCATCTGCGCCAGGCGTATTGTAGCACTCTGGACGCACGGTAGAACTGCAGTAGATAGGTGTAAAGGCCACCATGTTGGCATCATCATTGCCAAACCAAAGCACACCACCGATCTCGCGTGGCAACCAGGAACGCATCTGGCTCACATATACGAAACCACTCTGCTGGGTGCTGACAGGGCGCTCGTTGAAGCACTGCTTGCCATCCACCTTGAATGTCAGAGGAGTTGGACGGTAAGGCATCTGCCAGATACCGCCACCGATATCATCGCCATCAGCCACAGAGAGCGGAGTACCCTCATAATGGTCTCTCATGCAAGCCTCTACATCCTTTACGCTCACCTTCTTGTCAGGAATCACCCAGAGTGGCATATCCTCAGCATTCGGATCCTTGCCGAGTGCCCAAGGCAGATAACGGCTCATATCCTTGAAGTGGTTGAGCAAAGCCCAAGCACGGGCATCGCAGAAGCGGCGACCCGAGAAATCCGGTTTGGCATAAGCCATCTTCCAGGAGAAGTCAGCATCCTTGCCGCTGAACCAGCCCTTGCTGCGCGCGAAGGCTACCACGTCCTTGGCAAACATGACATTCTTCTTGTCCTTCATATTAAACTTGCCGATGCGACTCTGGTTGGCATGGGCACAGATAGCCTCATCTGGGATGCGCTGAGCCACCCAGACCACGCCCTTACTGCCCGGTCCCTTGCCCATCATCTCCATGATCCAAGCCTCGTTAGGATCACAGATGGTAAAGGTCTCACCTTCTGAATTATAACCGTAGGTCTGCGCCAGTGTAGTCATCACCTTGATAGCCTCGCGAGCGGTCTTACTGCGCTGCAAAGCCACGTAGATGAGTGAACCATAGTCTAAGATACCGGTAGAATCCACCATTTCCTCGCGACCACCATAGGTAGTCTCGCCGATGGTCACCTGATATTCGTTGATATTACCGATAACACTGTATGTCTCGGCAGCCTCAGGAATCTCTCCATGATAAACATTGGTATCCCAGTCGAAAATCTTGCGCATCTCGCCCTTGGCATGCTTGCCCGCAGGATAATGGGCGAGATTCTGGAACATACCATAGTCGTCGGCACTGTAAGAGCACATCACCGAACCATCTACAGATGCTTTCTTGCCCACGATGAAATTGGTGCAGGCATCAGCCTCAGATACACTGCCCATCATAGCCACAGCCATCAAGGCCGAAGCAAAAATCTTATTCATAAAATATACCTTAATTAATATACACCTAAATACAATGTGGAGTTAGAAAAGTCTCCTAACTCCACAAAATTATTTCAGAAGAACAAAGAGAAAAGCATTTGAATTCTTCACTCTTCCCTCTTCACTTAAATCACTCTTAATCACAAGCCTTGAAACTCATGTCCAAGCCCTTCACGCTATGTGTCAAGGCACCTACAGAGATGAAATCCACACCCTGCTCGGCATAGTCGCGGATGGTATCGTAGGTGATACCGCCAGAAGACTCAGTCTCATACTTGCCAGCGATGATATCCACCGCCTTCTTGGTATCAGGCACAGAGAAATTGTCGAGCATGATACGGTTTACACCACCGTGCTTCAAAACCTGGTCGAGCTCATCAAAGCTGCGCACCTCGATTTCAATCTTCAGGTTGAGACCCTTTTCCTTGAGGTAAGCATGGCAACGGTCGATAGCATTGTCGATACCACCAGCGAAGTCGATATGGTTGTCCTTGAGCAGGATCATATCGAAGAGACCGATGCGATGGTTCATACCGCCGCCGATCTTCACAGCCTGCTTCTCCAGCATTCGGAGACCTGGAGTAGTCTTGCGGGTGTCCAGGATATGAGTCTTGGTACCCTCAAGGCGCTTCACATACTTGGCGGTCATGGTAGCGATACCGCTCATACGCTGCATGATGTTGAGCATCAAGCGCTCAGTCTGGAGGAGAGAACGGGTCTTTCCTGTCACGATCATCGCGATGTCGCCCTTCTTCACAGGAGTACCATCCTGAATGAGAACCTCCACCTTCATGGTAGGATCAAAGCGAGCAAATACCTTCTTGGCCATCTCTACACCAGCCAAAACACCATCTTCCTTGATAAGCAGATGACTCTTGCCCATCGCATCGTCAGGGATGCAACAAAGGGTTGTGTGGTCACCATCACCGATATCCTCAGCAAATGCCAAGTCAATCAACTTGTCTTCTAATTGATCTACGCTTAACATAAATATCCTTTTTAAAAATTAATGATTCTTGTTTTTATTCTTTTAAAGCCTTAGCTCTGCATCTGAAGCCTTAGTTTCTTTTTTAAAAGACTTAGCTCTGCATCTGAAGCCTCGACCTCAGTTTTATTCTAAAATTCTTCCATTCCAGTAGGCTCTCCGGATTCCTTCCTCATCGCATTTCACCTCGATGAGTCCGCCCAACCATTCCGTCATCGGAAGTTCATCCCGAAACTCGAAATAGTTGACCACCCTTCCTTCCATCAGTTCCACCACAGCCTGCTGCAGACAGTCACCTCCCGGAAGTCGAACCTCATGAGCGCCACACCTTCTGATTTCTTCCATTCCCATTTCCTCCTCTATTCTTCTTTCATCCTCCTTTATCATTAATTCCCTCTAAAATCCCCTTATTTTTTAGGGGAACTATTCTCTTCTTTTTAAGAGCCCCTTAAGAGAAAGTTTCTCATTTTTTATTTAAGAGCCCCTTAAGAAAGAGTTTCTCTCTTTTTATTATTTAGAAGGAATCTTTTCCTAAATTCTCTTTCCTTCAATCTTTCCAATCCTTATCATTTCACTTCTATCTTCTGAAGTCTGTCTGGCGGAACGGCTGAACCGCCTGGACCGGATAATTGAGGACGAAGAGGAAGAGAACGGCCTGATACAGGAGAAACCGATGAACCTGAAGGAGAACCAGCAGATGAACCGGAACCAGGAACCCCCGGAGCATTCGGACCCTCATTTCGAGCATTAGCAGAATCCCCTGATGTAGTCTGACTTCCCATCGGCTGCGGTTTCATGCGAAGCTTCACGAGCTTGATATGATGCACGAACATCAGCTTCATGGTGGTATAGGATGTTGCACCACCGAAATCGCCCACGTTCAGGAGGAAATAGCCCTTCACACTCTTGATGCCCAAACTGTCGCGGTCTTCCACCTGAATAGAATAACTCTGCGAACTGGACATACTGGAATTGCTGTAAGCCACACTATCGTTCTTGAAGGTGACAGCAAGCATCGCCACACCATCACGCATACCCTCCTGGAAGAGGAACTGTGCCTGGAAATTGAGCATCAGCTTATCGCCCTTATGGAACGAAGTATCCACCGGCACCTCAAAACTATAATAGTTGTAAGGCTTGTAAGTGCTAAGCACCATCGCAGAAGGACCCTTCCAGATATTGGCAGTATCGCTGGAAGCTATATCGCCCAGACTGTTCAAATCACTGACGTCAGCACCCATCGCCTGCGCCTCAGCAGTAAGCCGGTCGCCCAACTTCACGTAGATGTCGTGCAGCAGTTTCGTATGGCGCATATAATAGACCATCGACGAATCAAACTCGGCAGCCGTAATGCCATGTTTCTTGAAAACGGCCTCGCGATAAGTAATCATCGCAGCATCACCATCCTGACGGGAATTATCGTTGGCCATCGCCTCAGCAATATGAAAGTCGTAGAGCACATTCTCCATTTCCTTCTCGGAAAGATACTCTCCCGGCACCGAAGGCTTACATGAAGCGATGAATGCCAAGAAGCTGATACCCAAGAAGATACCCCAAAATGCTTTATTCAATGATTTCATTCTTATTCCTTTTCTTGTTCATTTTCCTTCTTTCCTCCTCCCAACTGTTCCAGTTCCTTACGACAGAAAAATAGGAGCGAGATGACACCTACAGAAACGCAGGAATCAGCGAAATTGAATACTGGGTCGAAGAAAGTACCATGCTGTCCACCGAAGAAAGGCACCCAGTCTGGCCACGTATAAGTGAAGAATGGGAAGCGGAACATATCCACCACCTTGCCCATCAGCACACCAGTATAACCCGTTCCGAAAGGCACCATATAGGAAACATATTCGGTGGATGAAGCCGTGAAGATGAGACCGTAGAAGATGGAGTCCAGCATATTGCCGATGGCACCCGTCAGCACCAATGCCACAAGATAGATGTAGAGCTTGCGGTGGGTTCCGCGCTGAATGATGCGGCGCAGATACCAGAACAGCACGCAGATGGCAACAAGCCTCAGCAGACTGAGCCAGAACTTGCCGATGAACGACATGCCCCATGCCATACCATTGTTCTCGACGAACTCAATATAAAACCAATCTGTAACACGAACCGACTCGCCAAGGCAAAAATGGGTTTTGATATAGAGCTTGATAATCTGGTCGATTATCAAGAGTATCACCACCATTGCCGTGACGAGCCAGCCTGTCTTTACCTTTTTATTTTCTTTCATTTATTTACGATTTCTTGCCTCCTTGGAAGCTACACTCAATGTGGCATGAGGAACAGCACGAAGACGCTCTTTAGGAATCAGCTCACCAGTTTCACGGTCGATACCATAAGTCTTGTTTTCGATACGGATCAGCGCTGCCTCCAAACCCTTGATGAATTTCTGCTGGCGCTGTGCCATCTGTATGATCTCTTCCTTACTCTGGGCCTCACTACCCTCTTCGAGAGCCTTGTAGGTAGGTGATGTATCTACGATATCATTACTGTCGGAATGATTCAGCTGAGCCATCATCTCCTTGTAGTTCAAACGAGCCACTTTCAATTTCTCTTCAATAATAGCGCGGAACTCCTCGAGATCCTCATCGCTATAACGTAGTTTTTCGTTAGCCATAGACATTTATTGTTATGCAGTTATTAATCTTGTTTATTTAGTTATTCTTGTTTCCGGATAAACAGCAGAAGTTAGAAGCAAACAGTTGGGGAAACTCCTTCTTGAGGGGAATTCCGGCTCCACTCGGGAGGGAATCCGTCTCTGCTTTTCGGGGATATTCCTGACTCCTTACTTCTAACTCCTTACATGATTTAATTCTTCTCTACGAGAATGTTCAACTTAAAGTCATCAAACTCGGTCTCGACACCTGCGTTGTCACCGATTTCGATGCTGTCTGCCAACACCTGACCCTTGATGTAGTCTCCGAATGTCTTGATGGCTGCGTTGGTCTCCTCATTGGAAGCCACTGTCACCTTGATGCGGTCGGTAATCTCCAAGCCAGTCTCCTTGCGGAGGTTCTGGATACGGTTGATCAACTCACGTGCCATACCCTCCTTCTTCAACTCTGGAGTCAATTCTACCTCAAGTGCCACGGTCAGATTGCCCTCGTTAGAAACGAGCCATCCTGGGATATCCTCAGAGATAATCTCCACGTCGGCTACCTCTACTACGGCTTCCTGTCCGTCGATATTCAATGTGATGTTGCCTGCCTTCTCGAAAGCTGCAATCTGATCCTGATCGAGTGCTGACATCTGGGCTGCAACACCCTTCATCAGCTTGCCGAACTTCTTACCCATCACTCTGAAGTTACACTTCACCTTCTTCACGAGAATGCCCTGCCCCTCAATGAAGTTCACCTCCTTCACGTTCACCTCGTTCTTCAACAGACCAGCTACAGCCTCGATGTGTGCTTTCTGTACATCATCTACGGCAGGAATCATGATCTGCTGGAGTGGCTGGCGCACCTTGATGTTCACCTTACGGCGCAATGCCAATACCATAGAAGTAATCTTCTGGGCGATGGCCATACGCTCCTCCAAGTCTGCATCGATAGCTGCTTCATCAGCTACTGGGAACTTATCCAGGTGTACGCTCTTCAACTCGCCGCCCAAGTCGTGATACAACTCGTCAGCATAGAATGGAGCGAATGGAGCCAACAACTTAGCCACTGTCATCAGACAAGTATAGAGAGTCTGGTAAGCGCTCAACTTATCCTCGCTCATCTCCTTACCCCAGAAACGTTTACGGTTCAGACGAACGTACCAGTTAGAGAGGTCGTCGTTGACGAAAGCGTCGATGAGACGGCCTGCGCGGGTTGGATCGTAGCCAGCCAACTCTCTGTCAACGCCCTTGATGAGGGTATTGAGTGAAGAGAGAATCCAGCGGTCGATCTCTGGGCGCTTCTCGAATGGCACCTGAGCAGCCTCTGCATCGAAACCATCTACGTTAGCATAGAGGGCGAAGAAGCTGTATGTATTATATAAGGTACCGAAGAACTTACGACGGGTCTCATCTACACCGTTAGGGTCGAACTTGAGGTTGTCCCAAGGCTCACTGTTGGTCATCATATAGAAACGAACAGGGTCGGCACCATACTTATCGATCATCTCGAATGGGTTAGTCACGTTGCCCACGTGCTTACTCATCTTGTTGCCCTTAGCATCGAGCACGAGACCAGAAGAGATGACGTTCTTGAAGGCTACACTGTCGAATACCATGGTAGCGATAGCATGCAGGGTGAAGAACCATCCACGGGTCTGATCCACGCCCTCATTGATGAAGTCGGCTGGATAGAACTTAGGAGGAATAGCATATCCCTCGTAGGTGC
>OBRT01000213.1_pt1 | contig 17647 bp, 14 predicted proteins | sample 1494891 | NCBI WGS metagenome assembly OBRT01 (sample SAMEA3360688, study PRJEB22359) | human gut metagenome | biome: ENVO:urban biome; feature: ENVO:human-associated habitat; material: ENVO:feces | place: Bangladesh | collected 2011 | reverse complement strand
CTTTTTAATAGCCCTATCAGATGTAGAGCCAAATATTTTTGAGAATAATCCCATAATTTCACCTTCTTTAAATTACTTTACTCTTTATTATACCTTATTTGAGATGAAATTACAAGAACTTGGAAAATATTTTATGAGTAATAGCCCTCGCCACGCGCATGGCCTTGCCCCCTTCGATTAATTTTGCTTGAGTAATGACGGGTAGATGGAATATGCCGGACAGATGGCATATGACGAGCAGATGGTATACGCTGGGCTGATGCTTTTTCTTTTACTTACACTTCTCTTCTTTTTAGATATAAAATACATAATTGTTTTGAAGCGCAAATCGCTTTTTGCAAAAAAAGTTTTCCTTAGATTTAAAATGCGCAAGCATTTTGAAGCACAGGAAGACTTTTCAAAAAAAGTCTTCCTATTATATATATAAAGGCAAAGTGATATTAATTAAAAAAACGTTTTACACGCAAATCGCTTTTTACGAAATGTATTTTATTTGCTTGTTCATCGAAAAGTGATTTCCTTCGCTTGCTGCGTCTACATAAATTGTTAATTTCTAAGCTTGTTCACCTGCGGTCCCATATTCGTTCGCTTCGCTCAACTAGATGGGCCCGCGTACGGTTCACTTCGCAAAGAAATTAATGCAATTTATTCCGAAGGCTGCGCTCGTGAAAGCCACTTTTCTAATTAAATAGCCTCTGTACCTATTTTTCTAAACTGCCAATAAAAATTTTGATAAGAACCACAAATGATCTTCGCTCTAAATAAGAATGGAAAGTGTTTTGTGAAGTGACGCATCTGAACAAATTGTGAAATTTATTAGCGAAGAAGAGTGGTGACAAAACCATCTAGTGAAGTGTAACGTAACGAATATGGTTTTGTAACTCTTCGAGCTTTTAGAAATTTCCAATTTGAGAGGCCTAAGTCACGAACAATCACTTTCCGTTCATATCACATCTATTTTGTAAAGTATATTTTACATTCGCAAGCCCATTTCTCGTAAAAAATCAAAAAAATTGGTGATTTTACATATTTTACACAATCTTTACAAAATTAATATACATTCTTAACACAAGGCCACTATAATCAACTTGTAAAAATCATTTAAAGGAGTGTTATTAAAAAATGACAAAAAAATTAATTTCATTAATGTTAGTACTTGTATTAGCATTATCACTAGTAGCTTGCTCTAACGGAGACGACAAGAAAACTGAAGAAAAAACTTCTGAAACAAAGACTGAAGAAAAAACTGATGAAACAAAAACTGAAGAAAAACCAGCTGAAACTTCTTCTGAACCTATCACTGTAATTTCAAGAGAAGACGGTTCTGGTACTAGAGGAGCTTTCATTGAAATCACTGGCATCGAAGAAAAGGACGGAGACACTAAGGTTGACAAAACTACTGTTGACGCTGTTGTTCAAAAATCTACTAACGCTGTTCTAATGACTGTTAACGGTGACAAGAACGCCATCGGTTACATCTCTTTAGGTTCTTTAAACGATAGCGTTAAGGCTGTTAAGGTTGAAGGCGTAGAAGCTAGCGCTGAAAACGTTTTAAACGGTTCTTATAAGATTGCAAGACCATTCAACATTGTTTACAAAGGTGAATTAGACGGACTTAAGAAGGACTTCATCGACTTTATGATGTCTAAGGAAGGTCAAGATATGGTTCTTGAAAACAAATACGTTCAAGTTGACACTGCAGCTCCTGAATACAAACAAAACTCTCAATCTGGTAAGCTTGTTGTAGGTGGTTCAACATCTGTTACTCCACTTATGGAAAAGTTTGCTGAAAAATATATGGAAATGTATCCAGACGTTAAGATTGAAATTCAATCAACAGGATCATCTGCTGGTATCCAAGCAGCTATCGAAGGTGCAGCTGACCTAGGTATGGCATCAAGAGATTTATCTGATGAAGAAAAGGCTGAATTAACTAACGTGGTTATCGCTAAAGACGGTATCGCTGTTATAGTTCACAATGACAATGCATGTGACGATTTAAGTCTTGATCAAATCAAAGCCATCTTCGTAGGTGATACAAAAACTTGGGGAGATATTAAATAATTTAGACTAAAAGAAAATTTCTTGAGGAGGGCCAGATTTGAGCCCTCCATAATTTTATAAGGAGTAATTATGAATAAAAATTTTAAAGAGAATTTCATGAAGTATTTCTTCTTTGTCATCTCTCTAATATCTGTCTTTGCTCTATTACTTATATGCTACTTCATTTTTTCTGAAGGCATTCCCTTTGTAAAAGAGTACGGACTAAAAGCATTTTTATTTGGCAAAGTATGGGCTCCTAGAAACGTTCCCGCATCTTACGGTATCGTGTCAATGGTAGTTGGCAGTGTGTATACAACGCTCGGCGCCATCATCATAGGTCTGCCTATAGGACTTTTGACTGCCATATATATGGCATTCTACGCCAATAAAAAAGCATACAAAATACTGGAGCCAGCCGTTCAGCTAATGGCGGGCATCCCTTCAATTGTATATGGTTTCTTTGCCCTTGTAGTTATTGTGCCTCTTGTAAGAAAGGCGTTTGGCGGTGACGGCATGAATATAATAACGGCATCCCTACTTTTAGGAATAATGATACTTCCAACTATAATCTCCATTTGTGAGTCATCATTAAGAGCCGTCCCAAAGTCATTCTACCAAGGTTCAGTAGCACTCGGCGCAAGTAAGGAAATAAGTATATTTAAAGTCGTTGTACCTGCTGCAAAGAGCGGGATCATCTCCTCTTTCATCTTAGGTATAGGTAGAGCGATAGGTGAAACTATGGCTGTTTACTTAATTGCGGGTAATCAGCCTAGAATCCCAACTTCCATTACACAAGGGGTTAGAACGCTTACAACAAATATAGTTATAGAGATGGCATACGCAACTCCAAAGCATAGACAAGGACTTATCGCGACTGCCATGGTACTATTTATCTTCATTTTGATAATTAACACTATATTCTACTTTATAAAAGGAAGTGAAAAGAATTATGAGTAAATTTTTAAAAATATTGATCAAAGTCGCTGCCTACTTCACTTTGGCTACACTTGTCTTCATAATCCTTTACATTTCCGTCAATGGTCTACCAAATTTAAAGCCATCATTATTTGCGCTTAAGTACACAACAGAGAACGTATCGATGCTACCAAGCTTAATTGTAACGCTTGTAGTCGTTGTACTCACTTTACTCGTTGCCGTGCCTATAGGCGTTGCGAGCGCCATCTACCTAAGTGAATACTCGAAGAAGGGCTCAAAGATAGTTAAGATCATTAGGCTTGGTACTGAGTCACTAGCTGGTATCCCGTCTATCATCTATGGTCTATTTGGTATGATCTTCTTTGTATACGAGCTTCAGATGCAATACTCGATTATGGCCTGTGTATTAACAGCCATCATCATGGTTTTGCCAATTATAATAAGAACTTCGGAAGAAGCGATACTAGCTGTGCCCGACTCGTTTAGAAAGGCATCCTTTGGTCTAGGCGCAGGAAAGCTATCGACGATATTCAAAGTAGTTTTACCTCCAGCTATGAACGGGATTTTGGCAGGTATTATACTTTCTATAGGTAGAATCGTCGGCGAAACTGCTGCATTTATCTACACTTTAGGTACTGCGACTGCCATGCCGAAGGCGCTTAACGAATCAGGAAGGACGCTTGCCCTACACATGTACGTACTAAGTGACGAGGGCTTCCACGTTGAAGCAAGCTTTGCAACTGCCTTTGTTTTACTGATTGTGGTTGTAATTATCAATATGCTTTCAACAAAATTATCAAGAAAGGTTATGAAATAATGAATAAAATTGAAGTTAAAAATGTTGACCTCTTTTATGGTGATTTTCAGGCGCTAAAGAATGTGTCTATGGATATGCCTGAGAACAAAATCACGGCTTTCATTGGCCCATCTGGCTGTGGTAAGTCAACACTATTAAAGAGCTTAAATAGAATGAATGATTTGGTTGATGGAGTAAAAATCACTGGCGAAATCACTTTGGATGGCGAGGACATCTACGCTCCAAAAGTTGATGTTAACGAGCTTCGTAAAAGGATCGGCATGGTTTTTCAACAACCAAACCCATTTAGCATGTCTATATACGATAACATTGCTTATGGTCCTCGTGTTCACGGAATAAAGAAGAAAAAGGACCTTGACATCATAGTAGAAAGGTCACTACAAGGTGCGGCTCTTTGGGATGAAGTGAAGGATAAACTAAAGAGAAACGCTCTTCAAATATCTGGTGGACAGCAACAAAGGCTTTGCATAGCAAGGGCACTAGCTGTTGAACCGGAAGTTCTATTGATGGACGAACCAACATCGGCTCTTGACCCAATATCGACATCAAAGATCGAAGAATTATGCGAATCACTTAAGGACCATTACACCATCGTCATCGTGACTCACAACATGCAACAAGCGGCTCGTATATCGGACTACTGCTCCTTCTTCTTTGAAGGCGAAATCATTGAATCGGATCAAACGAGCGCCATTTTCCAAAATCCAAAAAATAAAAAGACTGAAGACTATATCACTGGTAGATTCGGTTAAAAAAGGGGTATAATCATGGTAAGAACAAGATACATTAATGAATTAGAAAATTTAAAGAATGAAATCATTTTATATAGTGCTATCGTTGAAAAGATGCTGATGGACATGAAAGTGACTATAGAGACGGCTGTGGAGGATGCTGACATCAAAGATCAGCTTCACGAGATTGAGAGTAAAGAGGACGAAATTCGCGAGTATAATAGAAACATCGAGACTCTATGTCTTAAGATCATGTCGACTCAACAACCGGTTGCGAAGGATTTAAGGTTTGTTTCGTCTACTTTAAACATCATCAGAAACGTTGAAAAGATTGGCGGACACGTGATTGAAGTCGCTGGCCTACTTAATTTTGTAAGTATCGGCGAGGACTTCACTGAAGAGATTTTGGATATGTGCCTATCGACTAAGAAGATGTTAAAGAGCGCGATTGACGCCTTTATCACTGGCGATTTGGAAGAGAGCTACAAGGTCATCGCCTCTGACGACAAGATTGACGCTTTATTCAGCCACATAATGAGTGAGGTCGTAGAGAAGATTGGCGATAAAAAAGACGACGCTCTAAGGCTTATTGACATCATACAAATTGCGAAGTACTTCGAAAGAATCGGCGACAACGCAGAATCTATCGCGGACTGGAGCGTATTTTCAATCACTTCTAAGCACTATGAGTAGGAGGAGCTATGATATATATAGTTGAAGACGACAGGAGCATTAGGGACTTAGTTCTATATGCACTGCACAATGAAAATTACAAGGCTGAAGGCTTTGAGAATGCTGATGAGTTCTTCGCAAGAGTTAAAAAAGAAGTGCCAACGCTAGTTATGCTTGACATCATGCTGCCTGGCACAAGCGGACTTGAAATACTTGATCAAATGAAGAGGGATGCCGCACTAAAGAACATCCCCGTAATTATGCTAACAGCTAAGACTACTGAGTTTGACAAGATTACAGGGCTCGATAGAGGCGCCGATGACTACATCACAAAGCCATTTAGCGTCTTGGAGCTCTTGGCAAGGGTCAGAGCTCTTCTTAGACGCAGCAAAGTGAACGCTGGCGACGTACTTGATTACGCTGGCATCAGACTCGACTACGACAAAAGAACCGCAACAGTTGATGGCGAGCCCATCGCCCTTACTTATAAAGAGTTTGAGCTCTTATACTTTTTACTATCGAACCCAAACATCGTCCTAACAAGAGACAGGATTATAGAGAAGATCTGGGGCTACGATTTTGAAGGAGAGACAAGAACTGTTGACGTTCACATCGCCTCGATTAGGTCGAAGATTGAGCCATATCAGGGCATTATCAAGACTATAAGAAGCCTTGGCTATAAGGTTGGTGACGAAAAGTGAAGAAAAAACTAAACATCACCTACGCCATTTGCTTTTTTCTAGCAATAGTCTTAAGCGTTACAATAAGTACAGCTATATTCTACCAAAATACTAGAAAGAATGAGTTAAAAGATTTAAAAGACGAACTTGCTCTAGCATCCATGCTAGATGTGGACGACTTAGAGATAATGGGCCGATTTGATGTAAATCTTCGCTTTACCGTAGTTGATCCAGAAGGCAATGTTTTATTTGATAACTTCTCTGACCCATCTACTATGGAAAACCATGCAGATAGAAAAGAGATTAAAGAAGCCTTAAGCGGCAGCGTCGGCAAAGACGTGAGACTATCCAACACCCTTGGCAAAGACACATACTACTACGCTTCTCTCATGGCGGACGGCAACGTAATAAGGCTATCAAAGCAAACAGAATCAATACTTGGCTCATTTATGAAAGTAGTTCCACTTATACTACTTATGTCAACTCTACTTATTCTAGTGCTTTTACTAATAAACAAAAAACTCGTAGACAAGCTGCTATTGCCTATCGATTACGCTGCAGAACACTTACACAGAGACGATTTCAATACAGCTAAGATCGACGTTTACGACGAACTAAGTCCATTCATAAGGACTATAGAGAGAAAAAATAAAGACATCAAAGGATATATAGAAAGCCTTGAAACTAAGGAATCAACAGTGAATGAGATACTTAGAAACATGAACGAAGGCCTGGTACTTATAGACCCAGAACTAAAAGTTGTTCAGCTCAACGACGCGTCGAAGAAGCTATTTAAGTCAAATATGCAAACTGATTATACAGGCATGGACGTCGTGAGACTAACAAGGAGCCAAGAGGTTTCGACTAGACTAAATGATTTGATTCAAACGCACAAGTCATCGAGCTTTGAAATCATGGTCGACGAAGACAACCTAAAGATATATCTTTCGCCAATTGAGAATGGCAATGCCCTTACAGGCATCATCATGCTAGTTCTTGACGTAAACGACGAGAAAAAGGCTGAAAAGCTTAGACGAGAATTCTCCGCGAACGTTTCACACGAGCTAAAGAGCCCACTCACATCGATATCTGGTTACGCCGAGCTAATTAAGAACGGCATGGTTAAGGAAGAAGATATCAAAAAATTCTCCGGCATCATCTTTGACGAAGCAGGTCAAATGCTACGCTTGATCGACAACATCATCATGATATCGAAGTTAGACGAAAGACCACAGCTAAAGAGCGAAGAAGAAGTTTCGATTAAAGAGACTATAGACAATATTTTAGAGCTATATAAGGGTAAAATTGACGCGAAAAATTTATCAGTAGAGTGCCATATCGAAGATGGACTTAAGAAAAATGTGCCACTTGGTATGCTTTCAGAGCTTTACAGAAATTTAATCTCAAACGCTATCAAGTACAATAAAGACGGCGGCAAGCTTACAATCTCCGTCGAAAAACGCGGGGACAATATCATAAGCAAAATTTCAGACACAGGAATTGGCCTTGAGAAAGACGAAATCCCTCGTATATTCGAGCGCTTCTACATGGTCGACAAGGGAAGAAATAGAAATACAAACTCAACAGGCCTTGGTCTATCCATAGTGAAACATATAGTTGAGGATATGGGTGGATCGATTGATGTGATGAGCGAAGTAGGCAAAGGAACTACTATGAAGGTGATCTTCAAAGCTTAGTTCGCATTAAGAAGAACCTCGTCCATATGGACGAGAACCTTGGTGCTGCGCACTCGCGCCCTTGAACTAATAGTGAGAAAAGTGATTTTCACGAGCGCAGCATTCGGAATAAATTGCATTAATTTCTTAATGAAGATGTCTGCCCGAAAATTCATCTAGTTGAGCGTAGCGAACGAATATGAATTTTCAAGACATCGAGTTTAGAAATTAACAATTTATGTAGACCAGCAAGCGAAGGAAAACAATTTTCGATGTGCAATGCTCGAGTACTTTTGTACACTCCGCTTGCTTCGTCAGTCCACATCGTCCAATCATCGCGTTTGCTCTGCGAAGTCCCATGGTCGAGTTATGGTCCACAGTAAAATAAATAATTTTTGTGAATAAAGAAATTTTTATTAAAAAAATATTTCAGATTCAAACTGGCCCTTGAGCTTGCTCTGCGAAGTCTCATGGTCATAGTAAGATTCATGGTAAAAATGATTAAGCTAGTGAATAAAGAAATATTTATTAAAAAGAAATGAATGTTTGTCATTCGATTTGCAACTAATCAAAAAATGATACACTTTACAAAAATGAAAGCTGTGAGAAAAAATTCTCACAGCTTTGTTTATGTTTATTCTATTTCGCCAATCCGTAAGTTTGCTCCACGTTTGTTATGAAGATTATTCCCTTTCCTTGCTCTTCAATCCCAGTTTCTTTTCTTATCGACTCAACTATGTCCTTAGTTTTTGCTTCTTCTGATATAATCAAGACGATCTCTTTCTCGGGTTCGATGAGCATATTAAAGACTTTGCGCGCTTCTTCGCTGCCCGAGCCTCTCGCGTGCATAACAGTTCCGCCTCTTGAGCCAGCTTTTTGCGCTGCTTCGATTACGTCGTCTGCATTTCCTTTTTCAACTATAGTATATATGGCGTTGTACATATTTTCACCTCTTTTAATATTTTCACTTCCATTAGCATTATCTTCAGTGCCAAAGACGTTAAATGCGCTCTCGATGTAGGCGATTCCGTGGTTTGGCTTGTCCATTTCAAGTTTTTCTACTAAATAATCAGCAAGATCCGTGATCTCCTCAGTCTTTCCGAAGAGCATAAGAACTGCTTTTTTCTTGTCGTTTAGACCTAAGTAGTCGAATATTGTCCTAGATGCAGTGCCTCTGCCTAGCATGGCAACTGAGGCTGTAACGCCTTTCTCATCAGCTAAATGCAAGACTTTGCTCGCTTTATTGTGCTCGACTATAACGACCAGCATTTCTAAGTGACGAGACTTTAAACTACGCATTCTTCACTCCCCCTTTTTCATGTTTCAGATAGAATAGACCAAGTATTTGCAGTGCTATAAGCGGCGTCATCGCCACCATGGCAATGGTACCGAAGCCGTCTATAAGTAAGTCCGCTGTTGGTGTTGAGGCTGCAACGCCTTGTGCATAAGCAAGGATAAATGTCGCAGTCATTGGTCCTGAGGCAACGCCGCCTGAGTCAAAGGCGATGCCGACGAATAGGTTTGGCACTTTTTTCATTATCAAAAATGTTATGATATAGCCCGGTAGCAGTACGTGCCATAGCTGCATGCCAGGAACTAGTATTTTAAGGATCGACAAGGCTACCGCGATGCCGACACCTATTGACAAAGTCATAAGTACGACTGATTTTTTGATTGAGCCCGCCGTAACGGCTTCGATTTGGTTCGTAAGTACGTGAACTGCCGGCTCCGCAAGTATAGTCAGTACGCCCATCAGAAAGGCGATGGCAACGATGAAGGTCTTGCTGTGCTCTGTGGCTAGCACGTGACCTATGTAGCGGCCGACGTCCATAAATCCGCTGTTTACGCCAACTAGAAAGATTACAAGTCCCACAAATGTTAAAACGCAGCCGGTTGCGACTCTTGCGTTTGCTCTCTTTGAATTATGAAAGAAGATCATGTTGCAGATCGTGTAAATCACGATGATGGGTAGAAGTGCGATGATTATCTCTTTTGCGACTATCGGCGCCTCGTGGATGAAGTGCGAGAAGATACCCGCTTCGCTCGCCACGGCAATGTCTGGAACCTCACTAACCTCTGCATTTGATAGCATGCCAAGTACCAGTGCACCGATGATGGCGCCTGCTGAAGCGATGCCAACTAGGCCAAAGGAGTCGTCTTCGGACTTTTGGCTGTCTTTGTTAATGGCGGAGGCACCTGCGGATAAGGCAAGTAAGAATGGTACAGTCAGTGCCCCAGTTGTCGCTCCTGAAGCATCAAATGATACTGCTAGGAAGAACTGGTCTGAAAGTACTGCAAGTACGAGTATTACTCCATATGTAAGCATTAAAAACTTCTTTAGTGAATACACTTCTACTATACGCACCATGCCTAGTGAAATAAGTAAAGCGACACCCATTGACACAAGCATAACTAGTGTTGACTTCGATACGACTCCAAAAGTCACCTGACCAACTTGATCTGCCAAGATGTGCAAATCTGGCTCAGCTATTGAAATGACAAAGCCTAAGATCAGTCCCATGAGCGCTATAACCCAAAGTTTACCGCTCTTAACGGCTGCGTTACCGAAGCTGTCGCCCATAGGCGTGATGCCAAGGTCGACGCCGATCAAAAATATTGTCAGTCCCAAAAGTATGAAGACCGCGCCCAGTAAAAAGCGTATGAAGACATCGCTCTCTAGCGGAACCACTGTAAAATTCAGTATCACAACGAGTAGCGAAATCGGCAAAACGGTCGCTAGGACTTCTTTAAATTTCTCTTTAATCAAAATGTCACTTCCTTCTAGTCAAATTCGTTTATTTCTTTAGACAAGTAAAATCATTAACACTATTATAATGGAAAAGTGCCCAAATTTCAAGCTATTTCTCAATTAAGTAGTGCCAGTAACGCTTAGGCATATTTGAAATCATCAGCTTTTCACTCTTTCTCTCATCTATGGCGATGGTCTTATAAAAGTCTTTCCAAGCTTCTTCGAAGAATTTTTCTTTTTCGCTAATAGTGTAGTCAAGAGATTTTAGCTCCAAAAATTCTACCTTCCCCTTCATGTGCATGGCGGCTGTCCCACGCTTCACGTCAGCGATTACGAAGTTTATAGTGGGGAGCCTCTTCACAAAATGAGGAACGATGATGGTCAAGATGTCATTCTTCGGCTCAAACTCAGCTAGCATCACGCCGCCCTCTACTTCCTTGAAGCGCAAAAGACCTTTGTATGAATGGTTTTCACTTAAAACATTTCTACGTATGCGGCGAAACTCGCTCGCAGTCTTATCTGACGAGAAGATGTAGCCGTAGCCATGCTCGAAGACGCCTTTGATGGCTCTGATTAATATATCTTCCTTATTATTATCGCAGGATAAAAATACTGCCACTATCTCCCTCATGAAACGCTTCGGAAACTTGTCCTCAAGTGCTTTTAGTACGCGAGTGGCCCTTGCCATATCCGTGGCGATAAAGACCTTGGTATCAAATAAGGAGCCTTGACCATCGGGCATGAATTTGGCGCACTCGATGTCCTCGTAAAGCTCGAAGATGACCGTCATGAGGCCTTCGAAGCTCCTGTCATAATCAAAATAGCGATAGCTGTTCATTGAGATTCACCTTATCCATGAGTTTTATGCGCAGATTTTCGCGCGTATCGATCTTGCCGCCTCTGTAGGCCCCTGCGACTGTGATGAAGTATTTAGCACGCTTTAAGGAGATGTGCATGTTCTCGAGGGACGTGTACGAAAGCCTCGCAAAGCGCCTTGCGTTGATAATCTTGTGGCAAGTCGTCGGACCAAAACCGGGCACGCGAAGAAGCTCTTCGTAGCTCGCCTTGTTGACTTCGATCGGAAAGAGCTCGATATGATTTATCGCCCAAAAGGCCTTGGGATCAAGGTCCAGGTCGAGCATGGGATTTGCGCGCGAAACGATTTCGTAGGGCTTGAACTTGTAGAAGCGCATCAGCCAGTCCGCTTGATAGATGCGGTGCTCACGTAATAATGGTGCGGCTTTGATGCCACTCGTGTACTTCGATTTAACGACGGGAACAAAGGCCGAATAGTACACGCGCTTCATGCTGAAGCCCTTGTAAAGCAGCGATGCCTTCGTGATTATCGTCTCGTCGCTTTCATCTGCGGCGCCTATAATCATTTGCGTGGTTTGCCCAGCTGGGGCAATGAGTGGAGCGCTCTTGTACTTGCGCCTATCCTCTTTGTTCTCATCTATTGCCAGCTTTATATTGTTCATGGGCTTCATGATGCCCTCAGTTGTTTTTTGCGGAGCAAGCATTTTGAGGGACTTTTCAGTCGGCAGCTCTATATTTACAGATACCCTATCGATTAGGGACGATAGCTTTGTAACTAGCTCTTTTGAAGCACCCGGTATGACCTTCATATGTATATAACCATTGAAATGGTAGGTGTTGCGAAGGAGCTCGGCCGTTCTAATAAGCTGCTCCATGGTGTAGTCGGGGCTCTTGATGACTGCGCTTGAGAGGAAAAGGCCCTCGATATAGTTACGGATGTAAAAGTTCATAGTGAGCTCGGCGACCTCTTCGGGCGTGAACGAGGCGCGCGGCACATCGTTCGAAGCGCGGTTAATGCAGTACTCGCAGTCGTAGATGCAAACGTTTGTGAACAGAATCTTAAGTAGCGATATGCAGCGGCCGTCCTCGGACCAGCTGTGACAGATGCCGCAGGACGCAGCGTTACCAATGCCGCCAGAGTTTTTGCGCGAGGAATTAGACGAAGAGCATGATGCGTCGTACTTCGCCGAGTCAGATAAAATTTTGAGTTTCGCCTTTAAATCCATAATATCACCTGAGTATATTGTATCACTAAATGGCGATTTTGGCAAGATATGGGCGGGGATAGGGGAAATAGAAAGAGCCTATCCGCTGTGGATAAGCTCTTTGATCTTTTGCTTTATTTGTATTTATTTGCCCTTAATTTACTTGTCACTCATTATTTTATATCAATCGATTCGCCGCTATACCAAATTTTGAGATTAAAACGTGATGATTGGACGAAGTGGACCGACGAGGCAAGCGGAGCGTATATACAATACTCGAGCATTGCCGAGGAGGGATCCGTAAGTTTAATCAAATCGACGTTCGCTAATGCTCCGTCTCTTTGTAAACTATGGAATAAATCACACATAGCCAATCGAACTTCGTTTCACTTGTTCTCTTGGTGCATAAACTTAAATGTACAAATGTACCTGAGCATTGGCAAAATCGAACAAGCCTTAGGCGCGATTTTGATAAGAATTATTTGATTAGTAGCCAGTCTTCTTCAAACCTCTTCATTAAATCTTCTTTATAACGTCTCACGTATTCGTGAGTATTAGTTGCTTCCACCATATCATTCCATCCCCAGAAGCTTTCGTTAAGGTCTGTGAATCTCTTTATCATTTGTGGGTTTTTGCACTTTAGTAATGATAAATTGTCATATTTTCTTTCGAAAATCTTATTAAGGATTACAGCTGCTTCGGCTCTTGTGATATTGGCGTCTGGTCTGAATAGTCCGTCTGGGTAGCCTGTGATTCTCTTTGCTTGATACTCGCTGCCGATAGCTCTTTCTGCCCAGTGACCTGTAACGTCTGCAAATGGTGCAACGCCATATGGCTTGTTGTCAATTGTAGATATCATTTGAGTGAACTCTGCTCTAGTTATAGGAGCGTTTGGTCTGAAGCGTCCGTCTGGATAGCCCTTCATTATGCCTCTAAAAACACTCACGTTTATGGCTTTGTTATACCATGAGCTTTCTGTATCAGTAAATTGTGGTTTAGCAGCTGAACCGATGGCTTCGATATTTAGTAGTCTTGCTAGCATTGCTGCTGCTTCTGCTCTTGTTATGGATCCATTTGGTCTAACTGATCCATCAGGGTAACCAAAGATGTATGTTATGTGATCTTCGCCTTTTATTTCTTCCGGCTCTTCTACTCTTTCTTCTTCCGCTCTCTTCCATATTGCATATAGAGTTGTGTCTGTATATATTCTATCGCCAGGCTTTACTTCGTCAAGATGTTTTTGGTCGTAGCTCCAGCCTTTGAAGATGTATCCTCTTCTGCGAGGGATATATAGATGCGGCTCGATTAAGTCGCCTTCTTCTACTTCGATGTTTGTTATTTCTCCGCCTCTGTGGTTTTCATCTAGGGTTAATATGACTTTTCTTGCTTCAGGCTTTTCCCATTGTGCGAATAACGTTAAATTTCCTTTTACATCAATTTTTTGACCTAGTGTATACTTAGTTCCGCTTCCATCAGCTTCTGTATTCCAGCCTAAAAATCTTCTAGAATTTGAAATATTTGTTTCCGCTAGAGTTTTTGCTATTACATGTCTTTCCTTAATTCCTGTTAAGTAATAGTAATCTTCATCATATTCAAATTCTATCTCATTATTTTTATCAACAAAGATGTCACCAGAACCGCCATTTGGATCGTAAAAAATCCATCCATTTCCTAAATAATCAATATCGTAGTTATTTAATAAGCTTTCAACATGTTTTAATTTATTATCCTTATTAATTACTAGTTTGCCTTTTAATGAGTTGCTGTCGTGTATATATGCCTTTGGATAATCTTCCACATAATCTGGTGGATTGAAGTAACCAGTATTTGTTTTATTATTTTTAAAAATAACATTATCTTTTATAGTTAATCCATCACCAGATTTTTTAATTTCTCTAGTTAATAAATTATAATCCCAGCCTTTATTTGATAGCGTGCTATTAAATAGGCTAATCGCTCCGCCTACAAGTTCGGCATAGTTATCACTTATTTCTCCGCCATCAATTTCAAGCGTCCATTTGTGTGAATCGCCAAATGGTGATTCTTCCCCAACTCCAGTTGCCACTATTGCACCACCAAAGCATGAAAGAACATTCATTTCATTTTTACCTCTTGCTTCGTTGGCAATTAGTTCTGTATTTTTTATACTGGAAAGTGCTTGGCTTAAATATAGTGCACCACCATAAATAGCTTTATTGTTATTTACAGTTGAATCTTCAATAGTAAATGCTTCAGATTTTATAGGACTTACACTTCTTATAAATTCGCCCTCAAAGTAAATAGCACCAGCTTGACCATCACAAGAGTTATTCGATATATTTGATTTTTTTATTATACATGGGCCAGCATTTATTTTAAATGCACCACCAGAATTATAATTTATGAAATCACCACTTACTGAAATTTTGTTCCCAGTAATAACACTGCCATTAATATTTAAAGGGCTAAACCTAGTACATACAGCTCCACCATTTGCAGTAGACTCATTATCCAATTGAGTAATATTATTTTTTATTGAAGTTTCCATGATATCAAGTGGTGTTTTGATGCAATAAATAGCAGCTCCAAGCCCTTCTCTTCCTTCGCTTAAAGTTATAACATTGTTTTCTAAATTCGAAGCGCTTATCGTTGTCCCTTTTAATCCAATCAAAGATAATGCTCCATGTATAGTATATCCATCATCATCTGAAGTTGATTTACAATTTATTATCTTAGAATTTAATATGCTTGCGGCTGAAGTTGACTCTATATTTTCATCTCCACTTGTTAAATATATTCCACTAGATGTTAGAGTTTCTAAAGAGCTTGAGCCCTCACAAAAATCAACGGTGGATCCATTCATATTAAAAGTAAAATTATGACCTTCACAGTATATTGCAGGACCTATAGCTCCTTTACACTTACTGATTATAGTCTTATTAATATTTAATGTTTTTATTTCATCGCATTTTATAGCCGCGCCTTGTTCAGCTTTAAAGTTTTTAAAAGTACATGAGTTTAAAATAAGCTCTGTATCATTACCGCTTGCTTCAATGCCAGCATACTTTTCATTGCCATCAAGTACTGCATTATTAATAATAACATTACTTCCTGGCATAATTTTAATAAGTCTATCTCCCTCAGCTCCATCAGGTGCTCCGCATATTGTGTGGTCACCGCCTTCGATAGTGATATTGCCATTAAGTGTTATTGTTTTAAGATGACCGCCATTTGCAGGCACCTCTAAGTCCTTCAACACTTTTATAGTGTATGCCTTGCCATCCTTGTAATCAAATGTGCTAATATCGTCTACATTATTTGATCTTTTTAATGCAGTACCATTCCCATCTTCATAAATTTCAAATGCCTTGTCTTCTGCAAAACTTACATCATTTATACTTACAAGTGACGTAAGAAGCATTGCAAAAGCAAGTATTATTGCGAATAATTTCTTTTTCATAAATACACTTCCTTTTTATAAAATTCACTTTATTTTGATATATGGATATACTTCCATAGTTGTCTTCATTATAGCACCCCCCCCATGAAAATCAAGCTTTGCGCTATTTTGTAACACGACTGTAACAATTGCACAAAAAAAGAAGGCATCACTGCCCTCTTTATATAATTATATTGTTGTTATTTAATTAATAGCCAGTCTTCTTCAAACCTCTTCATTAAATCTTCTTTATAACGTCTCACGTATTCGTGAGTATTAGTTGCTTCCACCATATCTTTCCATCCCCAGAAGCTTTCGTCAAGGTCTGTGAATCTCTTTATCATTTGTGGGTTTTTGCATTTTAATAGTGATAAATTGTCATATTTTCTTTCGAAAATCTTATTTAAGATAACTGCTGCTTCTGCTCTTGTGATGTTTGCATCTGGTCTAAATAGTCCGTCTGGGTAGCCTGTGATTCTCTTTGATTGATATTCTGATCCGATAGCTCTTTCTGCCCAGTGACCTGGAACGTCTGCAAATGGTGCAACGCCATATGGCTTGTTATCGATTGTAGATATCATTTGAGTGAACTCTGCTCTAGTTATAGGAGCGTTTGGTCTAAAGCGTCCGTCTGGGTAACCCTTCATTATGCCTCTAAATACTACTGCGTTGATGGCTTTATTGTACCATGAGCTGTCTGTGTCAGTGAAGTTTGGTTTAGCAACTGAACCGATGGCTTCGATGTTTAGTAGTCTTGCTAGCATTGCTGCTGCTTCTGCTCTTGTTATGGATCCGTTTGGTCTAACGCTGCCATCTGGGTAACCGAAGATGTATGTTTTGTGATCTTCGCCTTTTATTTCTACCGGCTCTTCTACTACTTCTTCTTCAGCTCTCTTCCAAATTGCATATAGAGTTGTGTTTGTGTATATCCTGTCGCCTGGTTTTACTTCGTCAAGATGATCTCTATCGTAGCTCCAGCCTTTAAAGATGTATCCTCTTCTGCGTGGGATATATAGATGTGGCTCGATTAAGTCGCCTTCTTCTACTTCTATGTTAGTTATTTCGCCGCCTCTGTGGTTTTCGTCTAGTGTAAGGATAAGTGTTGTTGGTTCTGTTGGCTTTGGTGCTGGCTTATCTTCATTCCATATTGCATATAAAATCACATTACTTGAAGTGCTTAATATTCTTCCTGCCTTATATGAAGTTCCTGTTCCATCAGCTTTAGTATTCCACTCCTTAAATGTAAAACCGTCTTTTTTAAGACCTGTTTCTTCTAAAGATTTAACTTTGTGTTCAGCAGGTATAATTTCGTCATTCTTAGATTTTAATTCTTCGCCAAAAATCTTTTCTTCCGGAGTTCCTCCATTTGAATCATAAGTTACCGTGATTAATGGATTCACATAATATACATCATAATTATTTAATACGCTGTCAACTTTTTCATAAGTTTTTAAATCATTATCAATATCTTTAATTGCGTGAAGTTTTCCCATAAGAGATGTTGTCTTAAATTTCAAATCAGGGAAATCTTTATAGTTTGTTGGCGGGTTAAAATATCCGTCACTTGCAAAGTTTTTGTCGAACACAACATCATCTGCAATAGTTAAGTTTGCATATTTTGTTTTTTCTGCAGGATTTGCTTGAGAGAATAGTTCAGTTACAATTGCTCCGCCTCTTTTTGCAGAGTTCTCTTCGAATTTGGAGTTTGTTATATTCGCTGTTGCATTTTTTGTAATATACATCGCACCGCCATATTCAGCTGCATTATTTTTATTAAAACTGCAACCATTAAAATCGACTGTACCAGCTTGTAGAACTGCCGCACCTCCTAAATTTGCGGTGTTGTTTTCAAATGTATTGCCGTTAGCTTCAATAACTCCATTGTTTTTGACACTTTCAACCAT
>OBRT01000209.1_pt1 | contig 18037 bp, 15 predicted proteins | sample 1494891 | NCBI WGS metagenome assembly OBRT01 (sample SAMEA3360688, study PRJEB22359) | human gut metagenome | biome: ENVO:urban biome; feature: ENVO:human-associated habitat; material: ENVO:feces | place: Bangladesh | collected 2011 | reverse complement strand
TGGAGCTCAAAACAATAGGTTTTGAAAATAAAAGCATATCAACCATTATTTCAGAAAAATCCTAATAAATGAGGATTGCAAAAACAAAAATAAAATCATAAAAAATAGGTATTGTGAAATCCAAAAAAGACTCCTACCTTTGCAATTCAAAACAATTAATTTATTATCGAAAATGAAAATAGTAAAGAATTTAACATTACCAGTATTGGTATTCCTTGTGATGGGACTTGCCTCATGTAGCAAGGACGAGGCAATTAATTACAGTACAAAGTCCCTTAAAAACACAGAGTTAATGAACATTCTGAAAACGAGGGGCTTTACCTTTGACAAAGACGGCAAGTTGGAACTCAACGACTTGGCGGAGAAAACCACCGCATTGGATTTAAGCGGAACCAAACTCAAAGATCTCAGCGGACTTGACATTCTGCCCAACCTGAAGGAGGTGAAACTCTCCAATAACGGGTATGGACCTGTTTTCGACTTTGCCCAACTGCCGGCACAAATTACTAGTGTAGATTTGACGGGCAACAACATTTATGACTTTGAAGGACTGGTGAATGTAAAGACGGAAGAGAATGGTGATGAAACCGTAACACAGCTGCACAAAATCACGAAATTGTACTTGCCACAGACGGCAAAGTTTAATATCAAAGACCTTGTGCGTTTCTATCGAGAGAAGAAGGCTGAGATTGAGTCTGGCAGTATAGACGTGAAGATGGAAACAGCAAAAGGCGACTTGCAGAAATACAATACCATTCGCGAGATACCTGATGAGAATATAAGGGCTAATTTCAAAAAATACTTTTCCAGCATCTTTGATGAAGACGGTATTCATATTGACATCAGCAAGCGGTTAAGCAACAAAGAAAGGTCGAATGCCTGTGTATTTAATAAGTGGTATGGAGTTGCCACTGCTACAACATTGGAAGGGGTACAATATATTGTGAACAATCCTTATTGGGACGGCAAACTTCTTACTGTAAACTTGACAAACAAAGCGAAACTCCCGTACCTAAGACCCTGTAGCGGTCTCATGACCTTGTCATTGACAGACGTGGATGCCTCTGAAGGCATCAATCTTGAGGATGCTACAAACATGACAGGTTTCCTATGGGTAAAGGTTAGCGGTATTAGCGAAATAGATTTAAGCCATAGTACCCTGTTTGGTCAGAGAGCAATAGAACAGGAACAGGATGGTCCCGGTGGTTCCTCACTTGTTTTTGTAGAATGCCCGGATTTGAAAAAGATAGCTTTACCGGAAAAAAGCGGGTTGCGTTCTTATATGATAACATTTGCGAATATGAAGAGTATAGAGCAGGTAGATTTGTCCAAATTTAAGATGATATCCAATTTGGAACTTGGCGGTTTATCTGCGAATTGTCGTATTACCTATCCGGAATTGACGGAATTTCATACCTACGATAAAAAAACCTCTTTTGCGTGTACGCAAGACGTGTTTGACAGACAGGAAACAAAAGACTTTATCAAGAAGTATCTCAAGGTCTTGTCCAGTGGTGGTGGCTACATAGATGGAGTTGAATGGTCATCACTAATTAATAATTAACAAAACATAAAAAAGATGAAGCATTTTTTTATTTCTACCATATTGATAGTAATCAGCATTTTAGGATTTGCAGTAAATTCTAATGCGCAGACAGGTACTTACAATGGTACGTTGAGTAACATTACTATGAATGGGAAATCATACAATGATGCTACAAATCAGAGCTTTACATTGATAAGCACCGGTGGTAACTTGTATGACTTGGCAGGTACAGTGGGACCTATTGGCAAGATGCCGGGAACAATCAAAGTAGAACTTAAAGTTTCTATCAACAACGGAGTTGTTACAGCAACGACCCCCATAGGCGGTTATGCCGGTAAATTGATGTTGTTGGATGGTGGATTACCCATTAAAATTAAATTATCCAGTTTTACAGGCTCTCTTGTAAATAATGAACTCCATTTCGTTCTTGACACATACGCAGGTTGGCAATCTGTTCCTGTCTTCCCTGCATCTGTAACTTTTGATGGGAGTTTTTAGTTATGATGATGAAAAAGTTTGTTACGAATATAAGTTTATTTTGCCTTATTGCAGTTCTTTTTGCGGGATTCTCTTCTTGTAGTAGTGATGAGAATTTAGAACAGAAAGATCCGATAGAGGAATATTTCAATGAGGCAAAAAACATCTTGAATGGTGAGATTGTTTTGTCTACCAAAGCTACGATGAGTGGGGTTGACAAAACATTATTGCCAAATGGATGTCCTACAAAATTTAGTTTTGATTGGGTGAACGATAAGACAATGAAACTTTCACTCGAGGGCTTTACCGTAGGCAAGATGCCATTGATTGTGTATTTCTCATGCCAATGTAAATTTATGCAACTCAATTCTTGGGAGAAAGATGAGTATAAAGGCGATGGTTGGATAAAGTTTAAGGGTAAGGACGGTAGCGTTACGGGAAATCCTAAAGATGATTCCGGAGTACAGCAAGGAAGTGGCGCAGGTGTAGAAGGTTATCTGAATGTGAAAACGAACCAGATTACATTCATAGTCGATTACAATATGATGAACGTGCGTTCCGAGTGTTTCTTGCAGACCATCGACAAGAACCGTATCAACAATTACGAAGCCGAGTTTGCCCAATACGAGAAGGACTTGGCAGCCTATAAGAAGGAACACGGATTGTAATACGTTACAAATATGACAATAAAGGAAGTGAGGGACTGTGAGTGCTTTCACTTCCTTTTTCAAAAATAAAAAGAAACGATGCAGAAGAAAGGATTCTTATTCTTACTCCTTTGCCTGCTTTTGGCGATAAGCGCACAGGCACAGCGCATGGTAAGGATAACCATACTTGAAAAAGATACGCAGCAACCTTTGGTAGGGGCTACTGTGCAATATGCCACGAGCAAAGAGATGTTGGATGTTAAGAATGCCATTACCGACATTGATGGCAAGGTGATATTAAGTATAGAAAAGGGAAAGGAACTATACTATAATGTCCATGCAACGGGCTTCGTCCCCGTAAAAGGAAGTGTGCCGCCACAGGAAAACAACATAAAGATTGTTATGCGCGAAGACGTGCTGCACCTGAACGATGTCGTTGTAACAGGTTCACGAACAGAGCGCCCCGTAAAACTGTCACCCATCACCACACAGGTATTGGGCGGAAAGGCACTCGTTGATGCAGGGTACAGCGACCTACAACATGCCTTGCAACAAGAGACACCAGGACTTAACATTCAGAAAGTGGGTTTCGGCAACGAAATCTCGCTGCAGGGACTCGATGCGCGCCACGTTCTCTTTCTGCAAGACGGTGAACGAATGACGGGCGATATGGCAGGCAACCTCGACTACGAACGCTTTAACCTGCACGCCATTGACCGTGTGGAGATTGTAAAGGGTGCCAGCAGTACTCTGTATGGCAGTCGTGCTTCGGGTGCGGTCATCAATCTTATTTCTAAAAAAGCGACCAAGCCATTGGATATTCAGGCAGGTATGCGCTGGGCACAGATGAACGAGCGCAACTACAAAACACCGTCTCCAAAAGATTTTCTATATATGTTTGAGAAGAACAGCGACCGCCCTAACTTGCAGGCGTGGCTCTCTGCTGGAGTGAAACACAACGCCTTTACCTCTCAAACCGATGTGTGGTATAGCGAAAGCGATGCCTTTTATATGTATCAGGCAGATAATGACCGCAAGACCTATACCAAGGAGGCAAACCCCTTTCTGCCTCATGACATCACGCTCACCAGTGTGGCGGCACGTTCGCCAATGGGCATTGAGGGAACGGAGCATATCTCGGCAGCGCAGAAATTCTATTACGAGCCCAACAGAAACCTGTCGGTACAGATGTATGGTTCGATGTTCTTCATGAACTCATACGACTTGATACAAGATATGACTTTCTCACAGAGTCGCGACTTCATGGCAGGCGTTAAGGCGAAATATAATGTAAAAGACTGGTTTACCGTAAACCTTAGCATACACAACGATTTCTACGACCGCTTCAAACGGCACGAGCGTATCGATGAACGCAAAAAGGTTTATAAGAGCAAGATATTCGAACCACGCCTCACGCTGACCAGTAACTATTTCAGCGGACACAGCATCATACTTGGAGTGGAACATACTTCGGATGAACTCACTAGCGACCGATTCGTAAATCGGAAAATGACCACACGCGCCCTGCACGAGACGGAGTACTTCGTACAAGACGAATGGACGGCAAATGCCCATTGGATGCTCTCCACAGGCGTGCGAACCAACTTTTCAAAAGCTTTCGGATTTATGTGGATGCCCAAAATTGCGGTAAAATACTCTCCCGATGGCCACTGGGCGATACGTGCCAACTACTCCATGGGTTACCGGGCACCGAGCATCAAGGAACTTTTTTTCAATTGGGACCATTTAGGGATGTTTCAAATCAGGGGAAGCGAAGACTTGAAGCCCGAGAAGAATCATTACTTTTCGCTGGGTGCCGAGTATAGTCATAACGGATTCTTCATCAACGTAAACACCTATGGAAACTTTTTCAGAAAGAAGATAGAGGGAGTATGGCACATCTATGATATGCAGTATAACTTTGAATACACCAACCTCAGCAGTCAGCGTATGCTGGGCATTGAGGCTATCCTGAAATGGCACTTCCTCGACCGGTTTACCCTGAATGGAACATACAGCTATGTAAACGTAAGCAAGCAAAACGGCATACAGGTGAACACCACATCGCCACACGCTGCCACGGCAAGCATCGACTATGTATATAGCAAGCCTAACTACCGCTTGAAAACCATCTTCAGTGCATCGCTCATGGGCGAGAAAAACTTTGATGTGCAAGATCGTGTGTGGGTGGAAGAACATCATAAGAGCTACGATGCCTATTTCCGCTGTACGCTGCCTACCTATGCACTCTGTAACTTGGCAGTGGTGCAGACATTCTACAACAAAGTGAAAGTTACGCTCGGAGTAGATAACATCTTCAACTATGTGCCCCACACCTTGGGTTCGGGCATCACTATGTTCAATGTTCCTGCCACCAGCGGTGCAAAGGGATATGTGCAAGTGGAGTTTCTTGTTGATGACATCGTAAAATCATTAAAAATAAAGAAATGAGAAAATACATATTCATACTTTTCGCTTTAACGACAGCATTGTCCTCGTGCGTGAGTTACGATGCGGAGGAGTTTACGGGCAAAACGCTGCCAAGAGTTACGGGATACACCACCGGCGTTACCAACGATTGGCTGTACATCAATTTGCGCACAGGAAAAATATTCAACCTTGACAAGCCCAATGGCGACATTAAAGAGGGCGAACAGCGGGAGCGTACCGACTGGGACATTGCCTTTTGCGGCTACCGTATGCGAACGAATAGCGGAACATCGGGCAATGGAAAAGGTGGAGCCGCCGACTTAGGATACGGCAGTTACGACACTTGGAAAACTGTGGCACAATTGCCAACCAATTTGCAATGGGTGGTGGATGACCATTCGGTATATATCACCATGTCGCAAAACGACTGGAACAAGTATCTCATCGCCAATAAACTCGACTTTGAACAGAATCCTTGGTTCGACCCCAATCGCGGTCCCGCATCGACACAGACAGATGCTAACCCCATATTGGCAAAAGCGATGACTTTTACTGGGCCACCGCCTGTCTATGCTCCCTCGTTTCACACCTACGTGGTGCGCACTGCCGACGGAGAGCGATATTTCAAACTACAGATTATCAGTTGGTACAAAGCCGATGTTGAAATAGGTGATACGGGGGGACAGATGAGTTATTATTGTGATGAGCTGAAATAAAGCTTACATTTGCTCGTTATATCATAAATGTGAAAATACAATTCCTATGAATAAGAAAATATGTGAAATGCAGCGACACTTGCCTAAGATAGAGATGGAGCGACTGCAATGTTTGGCTGACATCAAAAAGCAATACGCTTTTGGAACTATTTCGCTTGAGGAAGCCAAACGACAACTGAAAGAGAAAGTGGGCAAGCTGAAACCCTATCATTACGCCTTGATGGAGCAGACAATGACGGAAGAAGACTCCGAGGAATGTTTCAAGGAAAATCTTTCCGAACTCAACAAGCTATTGGAGGAGATGATGGATTACAGCATTCCAACCTTGCCTGATGATCATCCCATTCGTCACTACTATCGCGAGAATGAGGAGATGCGTCGCATACTGAATGCCGCCGAAGACTTGGTACAGTATCCTGTGATTAAGAATCAGTGGTTGGAACTGTTGGACAAAGCCTCTGTCTATCTCATACACTATACCCGAAAACAAAACCAGCTCTATCCGATACTTGAGAAGAAAGGATTTGACCGTCCCACCGTCACCATGTGGACCTTTGACGACATGATTTCCAACTGCGTGAAGAAGTTGAGACCATTGCTTGAAGCTAACGATGAAGAAACTTTTGTCGCACAAGTGAAAGAGCTGATACCCTATCTCCGCGACTTGATGGATAAAGAAGAGGCCATACTCTATCCAACCTCGCTCGCCTTAATCAAAGAAGAGGAATTTGAGGAAATGAAGAGTGGAGACCAAGAAATAGGTTTTGCCTTTATCAACGTGGCAAAGACAGAGAAGAAAGATAACATCCGCCCTGCCGACGGCTTTGCCCAAGAACTGCAATCGCTGCTGGTGAAGTATGGCTATGCCGTGAAACACGACCAACCGTTAGACGTGACAACAGGCAAGCTCACGCTCGAGCAAATCAATCTCATCTACCAGCATTTGCCTTTCGACATCTCGTTTGTCAACGAAGATGAACTGGTGCAATTCTACTCTGACACCGACCATCGCATATTTCCTCGCTCTAAAAACGTGATAGGGCGAAAAGTAGAAAACTGCCATCCACGCAAGAGCGTGCACATCGTTCGTGAAATAGTGGAAAAGATGCGAAGCGGCGAACAGGACAAGGCGGAATTTTGGATTAACAAGCCTAATCTGTTTATCTATATCACTTATTATGCTGTGAGAGACAAGCAGGGCGATTTCAGAGGCATCCTTGAAGTGATGCAAGACTGTACTCGCATTCGTACTCTCACTGGGTCGCAGACGCTTCTCACATGGGCAGACGAAAAAGAGAAGTATGCCACACCGCCCACCTCTACAATGACAGACTCTATGGAAGCAGAGAAAGATGACGACAAACAGATAGCAGAGATTACCGAAGACACTATGCTCAAAGATCTTTTCTCTCAATATCCTGGTCTAAAGGAAGCCTTAGCTCAGCAACACGCACCTTTTAAAATGTTGCAAACAGCATTGGGAAAATTGATTCTGAAAAAGGCTACCATCAAGATGGCGGGAGAACGGTCCGGATTAGGAACACAAAAGCTCATCACGATGATACGGCAGGCCATACATCGCATCAGTCAATCATAACATATCTCAATAATATGGATAAGAAAGTAAGAGAATACTACTGGTGGCGCACCATCGCCTCATTTTTATTGGTGCTTTTCGCTATGCCCTTAGGTCATGCGCTGATGATATTGATGGAGAAGTTCATGAGCGAAGGAGCCATGCACGTTGCAGGTTTTGCGATGGGTTTTGTAGGATTAATCCTTGTTATTATCGGTGTGTTCGTGAAGGGCGACACCCGTCAAACTCTTTGGGGACTTTTTGGCGGTCTGCTCTTCTGGACGGGCTGGGTCGAATTCCTCTTCCTCTATTATGCACGTCGTTACGGCGTACCGCCAGAGATAGAGAATGGCGTGGTGGTAACAAAGCCCGAATACCTTATTATGCCTGCCTCGTTTGGCTTGTGGATGATGGTGATGACCATGTATGTGTTCAGCACAAAGAACGGATGCGACCTGATTACATGGATACAAAAAGTATGTTTCCGAAGCAAGCGCAAGGTTGTGGTGGTGCAACCTATGACGCGCCACACGAGCATCGTCACGTTCATGGAACTCAACATGATGCTGTGGGGACTTTATCTGTTACTGATGTTCTGTTATGACAAGAACTTCCTCGGCGACCACCATCCCGTGACGTTTCTTGTCGGTCTGGTCTGCCTGATAGGTTCCCTCTTGATGCTGCGCCGCCAACTGCACATCGCCTCGTGGGGAGCAAACATACGTATGGCGATAGCCACGGTCATCGTATTCTGGACGCCCGTGGAAATTCTCGGTCGCATCAATTTCTTTAAGGAATTCTGGGTTGAGCCCGAGAAGTACAGGTTGCAGATGATTGCAATCCTCGCGGTCTTCATTGTCCTCGGCTTTTATCTTTGGATAAAGAGCAAACTGCACAGGAGAGCTAAGACGAATGATTGAACTCCACGCATATAGCAAACCTAATCATAAACCCAAAAGCCGGCTTGATAGCCGGTCTTGATAAAAAACTTCAACGATGAAAGAAAATTTCAAAATCTCTATTCTCTGGGTATCGATAATTGCAGGTATGTCTGCACATTCATTAATGGATATGATACCCCTTTTCTGGAATGCAAACATAGCAATCTCCAATGACGGTGTGGCTCCTATGTCGATGCTTGTGCTGATGGCGGTCGTTTCTTTCACCTTGCCGATGACGGGACTACTTCTTTCGCTCTATGCCTGCAAAAGTCGGTATAAACTGATACATTTCTGCCTTGCATCCCTTATTGCCGTTTTCTGCACGCTGCATTGTACGGAACTGATATTCAGTTTTGAACTCCCTCAACTTTTCATACACCCCATGCTGGCACTATTGAGCATAATTCTTGCCCACGAGGCATGGAAATGGTATAAGGCAGACTAATTCTTTCTGCCCATTCTACGTTGAAAAACGCACCTGTCACAACGTGATATGATGCGTTTTTAACTCCGAAGAGCTGAGCAATGTTCACTTTTTTATTATATCAACAGTTTTTCAACAATGAAGAAACATATTTTTACTTCTTATTTCCGCAAACAAGGAAATTGTTTGCGGAAATAAGGAGATATAAAATTCAAGGCTAAGGTTGATGATGCCGACATTGAGAAACTGACAGATGACAGAAAGAAACTCATTACCGATGAGTCCAAACTTCTTGAAGACCACCGAAAGGCGAATAAGGAAATCCTCACTCGCCATTTCTATGACATGTCTAATATGATTTCAAGAAATGAAGGTGTGTGGTTGTCAAATGGTTGGGTGAAGGTTTTATTTTGGATATTCTTGCCGTGTTTCCTTTATACGGTCATTTCGATTGTATATTTTGTAGCATCACACATAGTCAAGTAAGCTGAGGATGTGGTGAATTGAACTTACCTCATCCTTCATAATTATGTATTAAATAGTCAAATCATTTTTATATTGCTTAAGCAAACGTCTAATCAATGATGCCGTTATAGCTATTATCATCAAAAACAGGACAATTATGATATCAATAAAAATCTGACAGACATAAAATCTGATACAAATCCAACTTAACAATGCGTTTATTATAGAAAATATCAATATAAGATAGCATGAGAATAATGTCTTTTTCACCATTTCTATATACTTTACAGAGGCTGAAATTTTTGCATCAACAATAGGGTCTTTGTATCCGAATTTATCAGCATCAGATAAGATTTTTAATTCTTCTCTTTTTCCTATTGCTAAAGAATAAAGGTTACTTATGACAGCAGTCATCTTTTCCACCATAAAATCTGTCTGATGGATTTTATTGTCTAATTGATGTTGTGTTATAGCCGATGAAGCATTAAATATCTTTTCTGCAGTTTCTTTTATAGTTGCTTCTGCATCATTGATGATTTCTCTCTTTATCCGATATTCTTTCTTTCCAAAATAAATAAAGGTTTCTCTCTTGCTGTAATTCTCCGTATTATCCGTGTCTGAAAGTAAATCCTGCATTGTTTCAAATGGCATATCCTTGAAATTTTGCAATTTTTCCTTTTTAAGTTTGCAAACTTGAAGATATTCGCGATATTTCACATCAACGGAACTATCTTCATTATTGACGGTATAAAAACGAATACTCAATTCAGGTATAGTTCCAATGCTTTTTAATTCATTCATAATCATTGGCATTTTTATATTTTGAACAGGTTGCTTTAGAACCTTAGTTGATACAATTTTTGCCAAACGACTAACTTCACCTGATTCTTTTGTCGGATCTTCATATACGACCATTAGAAAGTAACGCTGATATTTGCCTTTTTGTAATCCCTTTATCATGGGATAAAATAAGACATAATTTCCATCACTACCAATTTTATTATTCTTTTGGAAATGTATTTTTTCATTACTTTCAAAATAGCCATCCATTAGGTTCGTCTTGTAGGAAGATATTTTTAAAAGCAATGTTGGTACTTCTCCAACTTTTACTTCAATTGGAGTTATACCATCAATGACAATAACCACAGCCTTATTATTGCTTCTATGCTCAATGGGAAAATGATAGGCGTTAATGGAGTTTTTAAGCATTTCCACCAATTCAGAATAATTCATCGCACCAAAGAGTCCTTTTTCTTCCTCTATGATAGACGTTGTGTAAACAAAACAGGCATCTTTATGATGTATGTCTTCTGTCTGTCTTCTTTTCGTATGTTTCTTTTATTTCTTGCCATAAATGGTTCTATATTGCTATATTATCCAATATTAGAATTGATTATCCAAAACTTTTGTTCTTTTGCAATACTCCTTAAACTCTTTCCTTGTCATAGCAATACCTTTAGACGCGTTACTGTCAAGTCCGTAGACAAAAGGAGTGGACAGCAAAGTGTATTTGCCTAATTTCAAGCAAATGCGGATTGGCTTGTCATAACCTTTATAGTTCTTGGCTTGCCCTTTTGCCTCCGCCTTTTCCTTTACCAGTACTTCACTCATATCCATCGCTTCCACCGAGAGCACCTGATAATATCCTTTTACCAAGTGATTATCCACAGGCGCAAAGTATTTTATCTTTTGGAAATCAACACCAGACAGAATGGATTTATAGCCAGAGAAGAAGATTTTGCTTTGACCATTCAGCACCAGTTCCTTGGCGGCATTCACATGGCTATCTACTGATGCAATGTAGAATGTACCTTTATTAACTGGCTCATCCGAGTATTCCAACCCCTTTTGAGGTATGCTTTCTTCCAACAACCGTTCCCGTCCGTTGTCATCCTCAAGCCAATGGCGAATCTGTAGGCGCAAGGCTTGCTCCGAATTGTTGGCATTTATGATGATGCTTCCGTCCCCAGCATGCTGCTCTTGGTCGGGGCGCAAGGGGAATGCACCAATCCCAATCAAGCGGTTAGACTGCTGATAGTAATAGTCACCATTCTCTGTGTCAAGTGCCTCCAACGGTATGCGACCAGGAAACAGCACATAACCAGCTATGATTTCTTTCTTTAAGTGTTCGTGGTCACGTCCTTCTTCCGTGTAGTATATGGCATCACGGTAACGATGCATCTGGTCAATGGCATCAGCTGGTGGCACATCATAACGGCTGTCATATCTGCTGCCGTTCTCATCCGTGTCGGCTATTCGGTATTTGGCATCAAACAGGTAGGTGAACTTCATATTACCTTCCGCTTGCTTGCTCAGTCTCAGCACAATGTCAGGACGCTGCACAGTCGTCATGGTGTTTGTTCCGCTTATGGCTGAAAGGGATTTGTCTTTATGCACCTCGGCATTGTAGCATACACTTGCCAATTCAATGCCGTCTTGGTTGATGAAACTCACCGAACCGCCATATACGAGTTGCGGAATAAAGTCGTTGCTAATGTCTCTGCCGTTCACCTTTGGCTTGGCATCCTTGCACAATCCCTTCATCACATCCTGCACAATGTTCTTCACTTTGATAAAGCACCATATCTCATACAGGTCGCAAATGTCCTTCACTTCCAGTTTGCGCAAGCCACCCTCTAATTCGTAGCCCTGTTGCAGTTCCACCCATTTTTCCATGATGGTTTTGTAACCTTGGGCTTGCTTCATAACGAGGTTATCTTGCGTAAACCCCTTGAACTGTCCTACGCCACGGAAAAAAGCATTGTTCGAGAGTTGCATCAGCTCGTTCTCCATGTCTTCAAGCGAAGTGTCTATGCGCTTCGGGTCGTCAAGGTGCATGGCGGTCATGATGTGTTCCTTCACCACGGCAAAGCGGCGTGCCATTTCCCGAATAGCATATTTCAAGAAACGATTTTCTATTGTGTCATGGCTCAGTGTCAGTTCCTCAGTGCGGTACAAATGGGCAGGATTGTCCTTATGCATCTGGTATTCGTTTTCCAGTTCTCTTGGAATATATGCCATGCGTTCCGCTCTCTCATACTTAGCTACGGAGCGCAAACGCTGTTTGGGACGGTTAATGATTTGGCGTGCAGCCTCCATGATGTCGGCATAGCACGACTTGAATATCTGCCACCATATCAGCGGATTGCTTTCACCTGTGCCTTGACGCATACTGAGATAAGTATCCTTCAGAAACGATGTACTCAGCATAGCATACTCATGCTCTATGTCAGAGATGATTGTCTTCAAGTCTGAGCGATAGTCAAGTTTATAGCTCAAAACCTCAGTCATGAACTTCAATTCCTTGGATTGTTCTTCCCCTTTCACTTTGTAGGTGATGCAGAAGTCTGTCATACCCACTTGGTTGTGAAAGTTCAGCGACCCATACAGTTCATCGCCTGTGCTGATAATGGTACTTTTGTCCTTACCATCGGTGCGCAGATGGTCGTTGATAGCAAGTGACAATTTTTCTAAGCTCTTGCCCTTACCACGCACAATAAGTGGATATTCTGTATTCTCGAAGAATACGGCTTCATGGCGGATGTCATTTCCTTCCTGTGCGTATCCGTCAAAAGAAAACTTGACATGCTGTGTTTTCGATGTGTAGCGGCACAACAACTTTGCGGCACTGTCAGTATTGACGGTGTCGATACAGAGATTGCGGATGGTTTCGGCTATTCTCCGTTCATGATTAGGACAAGAGAACCTTACAAGCAAGTCCTCGTTTGTCACTTCAAAGTTGAATACACTTGCCATACTTTTGTGAGCATGAATGTTTAGTTCCAGAAAGAAACAAAATGGTCACGCTTCAGTTGGCTGAGCATACTGTCTATCTTTTTGACGGAATGTAGCTTGTCTTGTTCTCCCAACTGATTTGTGATGATGTGGCGCAAGGCGGTAAGTATGTTCATGTCGCCATATTGCTTGGCTTCATCCACATTCACCTCTGCTTTGGCTATGCGTTCCTTGTCTGCTTCCGAATCGGTGATTTTCAGTTTCGTTTCATCGCCCTCTATGCGTGAGAGAATTTTCATCAGCGTAAAGTTGTCAAGCGCAGCTATGCGGTCAGTCTGTCCGAATTCATACGATGCTTGCAGATATATCAGCGCTTCATTAGCGGCACGATAGCCCAACTTGAAAGGTGTGCCTTCAAGCAGAGCATTGATGCGCTTCAGATAGTCTATGGCAAACTTTGCATCATCGCCCAGATCATCTATTATTTCCCTTGCTTCAATGTGACGATCTACAAGTAGGGCGTTCAAGTCGGCATCACCATTTTCCTCAAATGCCTGTACAATGGCTTTAAGGTCATCGTCTGTTGTGTCGGTAAGAAAACTGTCGTAGTTCACCTCGTTCATTTCTACCGACATGGCTCTGTCGAGCACCTTGCGTGAGAAAGAGAAAGTTGTCTCGTCCATGTTCACAGTACCTATTACAATGAGATTCTTGGGCAAGGTCAGACCTTTCGTTTCAAGATGGTCAACAATCTTTCCTAAGAAAGAATTTTTGTCGGCAGCCGTGAAGTTTGGGAACAACGTGTTTACCATCTTTTTCGCCACTTCTTCTCCAAACGAGTTAAATGGCTTGATGATAGGGTCGGTCAAGTACTCTTCACCCTCAAAGCTGCGACTCTCAATGGCACTCAGAAACTCGGCAAAGTATTCCTCCACTGGAGCAAGGTTCATTTCATCGAGACACAAAAAGAACGGCACTTCGGGGTGTTGCCATGCCTTAACGATAAACTCAATGAATGGAGTGAATACATAGTGCGGACTTGGAATGTTCGATAAATAACCGATTACATCCATTGAGTTGTGCCAGTTCGGCTTCACTTGTATCAGTTCAAAATTGGCAGGCGAATGCAGCGTCCAACGGTCATTGGCAAAGTCTTCGCCCGTATAACCATTTGCTCTTTGCAACTCCTCTGTAACTGTGCCCTGTGCTAACTTACGCACAATGCGGCTTTTGCCAGTACCGCTGATACCGGCAAGAAGCATGAATGGTTTGGTACGGAGGGCTGTGAGATAATTGATTTCCTTATTGTTTTGATTCGGCATATTGTATGATACAATTGGACGATGATTCTTGTTCTTTACATTAAACAGATTATTAATATCTTCTTCTCTTATTAAATAGAATTTATCATTTAGCGATAACTCATAATTGCCTAGTTCTGCCTTAAAAGAATCCTCGTTACTTATCAATATATCCACAAGGCTCTTTGAATACACACCTCTTATGGATTTTCTTATGCTGTCAAAGATATTGTTATTATCATCAATAGGAGTTTTTCTTAATAGCCATAGGACAAAAGCTACCCTACATGACATATTTCCTATGTAAGAATCAAAGTTTGAATAAAGATCCTCGTCATGAATTAAAACTCCATTTTTAATATGGAACAAAGGTGTTCCGCCACGTTTTGGATAGGCAAACATTTCTTCAGGATTAACAATTGAAGAATTAACTTGACCTGCTGAATAGAAATTACTGCCTACACCAAAATCTTTGTTATGCTCTTTAAGAGGATAATAAAAATTTGTAGTGTACAAGTTTTGGCACACATCACATACAAAGCCTACGTGATCGGCATATTCTTTTTTATCATTTTTGTCGCGAGTATTACAATCTTTATGAAATTGTAAGTAGAAGCTGTCGAGTGCCATAAAATATCTTATGGCACTAACTCTCTGAGTTGCCCCTTGTAGCGTAGGGTCTTTGCTTAAATGAGAAAGATTCTCATAAGCTTTTAGTATAGTTTCCTTGCTTAAATAGCTCATAATTAATTGTCATTTGGTAAAAAATCCAGCAAGGCAGATGCCAGCACCCATCCCAAAATAGGTGGAACTGCATTGCCTATGACTTTATATCGAGATTGAAGTGGAATTGCACCAAAAGTGTAATTATCTGGGAAAGATTGAATCCTTGCACATTCTCGTACTGAATATCTTCTGTTTTCGACAGGATGCGTTACACCACATTTGTCAGGTTGAGCAGAAGCCGTAATAGTTCCATTGATTTCACCGAAAGCAAATCTTCTAAAAAATTTCGGAGCATGATATTTTTGAGGATTATCTGCAATATTACGAAATCTTGGAGTCAACATCTCGTAAGGAATATCTTTCCACGATTTTCCTTCAAAACAATCCTCAGACAACTCTGAAATCTTATATCCATCATGAAACTGACGGATAGCTTCCATTCCATGCGAACAGCTACCCACCAAATCTACTGTATGCTGTGTACCTGGGCTATACTCCCAAACTTCATTGTCGGGAACATTATCAATCTCCTGTAATATTCTTCCAAGTAAAAGTTCTTCTTTTCTTCCAAAATGTTCAGAAGGTATAGCATTCTGTTCAACAATACGCCGCATCGAGTCAAAATCAAAAGTTCCAAGTCCTAATTGTTCGTCAATACCGACTATAAAGACACGGTATCGCTTTTGTGGAACACCATAGTCTGATGCACAAACTAATTGCATTGAAACTTGATACCCAAGTTTATGCATACGATTTATAATTTCTTGGGGAACACTCGTTTTCCCATCTGGCATTTTGGAAGACAATATGCCACGAACATTTTCAAAAACAAACGCTTGTGGTCTATGTTCGTTTTCAATCTTGCTTCGAATAATTCGTTCGCATTCGGCAAACAAAGTTCCTCTACCATTAGCATCATTCACTCCCTTTCGTTTTCCGGCATTAGAAAACGGTTGACAAGGAAATCCCGCCAATAAAATATCAAAGTTTGGAATATTCTCTGCTTCAACATCTCTAATATCTGCTAATAGACATTGAGCCCCATCTTCTGCAAGAAGAGGGTTCGAATTATAACAGGTCTTTGCATCTTGATCAAAGTCATTTGCAAATAGTATAGTTGTATTAAGTCTGTTATATTTATGTCCTCTGAAGGTAAATCCACCTGTAAAACCAAGGTCTAATCCACCACAACCAGAAAACAAAGAAGCTATTTTTTTTGACATATATATACGAATTCTTTATTATTTCATGTCTTTTACCTTTTTCTCACTAACCGCCTTAATTTCGTCAGTAAGTGTTCAATATTATTCTACCTTCTTTGGCAATTTGTTTGAAGTTTTTTCTATTTTCTTCTCGTTGCTTGCCACTCTGCGCTCCACTTTCTTGATGTCCTCAGCGGGAGGAAGGTTTTCGGGTTTTATGCCTCGTTGCCCCAGCATCTGCCTTACGCTGACATTGTTCTGAATGTGTTCGGCAGTAATGCTCTGTTCACCATAAAGGTCCTTCTGCTCCACATTGTAATTTGTCATTTCTGTTGCGAGGTTTTTTGCAGCAATGGTCAGCGTAGGAAGAAAGTCAGCCAACGGACGTGTTGACTTGATGCCGAGGCGAAGTTTCATGTCTTCGGTGGTATGTCCGCCAAACAAAGCCGTGTCACCTTTTGAACGTATACGACCAAATCCACGGTCATCAACACCACGCTCATAAATGTTGCGAGACAATTGTTTTTCTGAAGCACGTAGTCGATCGCGTGTTTCCAGACGTGACACTTGCTGCAAATGCTCAGCTATAAGTTCAGCCCGCCTTGTCTGTAATGCAAAATAACCTTGTGCAAATGCTATTTCTTCTTTCTTTGGATCACCATTCTGGGTTATGAGATAGCAGGCAAAGCGAGTAAGCATATAGTCCTTGACTTCACGCTTAGCACCTTTTGCCAAGCTTATCATTTTCGTGACCTCACGAAAATGATCATTCACATTGATATTCTGTGATTTACATGATTCGACAGCTCGGCCTATAGCTATAGTAAAATTCTCCCAACGTGCATAGCCAAGAACAGACTGAAGCTCGCGTGCAAACCATACTTCAACCTTTTCTTTGCCATTATCGCTCTCAATGTAATGCGTTATCTCGTTGAAAGCGGATGTATGCTGATTTATTCTTTGAATGTCCATGTTATAATATTTCTTTTCCTCACTAACCGCCTTTATCTCGTCAGCAAGGACTTTCTGTAACTTCTCTTTCGGTACTATCAACTGATAAATAGCAGATTGTGCGACCACGGCAAAAGTGCTACGGAGCGTAGCACTTTTTTATTATGCCCAGCGTAACGCTCGTAAAATTTCTTCATGTTCCAAAATTGGTGCGGTGAAACGCCCATCTTTGGATAGCGTTCTTTCAGGTCTGCAGACAGTCTTTTTACTACACTATCACCATACCCACTTTCAATCTTGCGCTCATGAAGCATTTGACCAATCTCCCAATAGGCAGTAGAAGCATAGCCATTGACATGTCGGGCTATCTCCGTCCGTGCATGCTCAATTACTGCGACAGCGTGTCGCAGTATCTCAGCATAATCGCTACTCCCCATTGAGAGTTTGTTGTCTTTATTGTCTGTTGTCATTTTATCAGTTTATATTGTCTTCCCTAAGAAGGTCAGTCACTTCTACCTCAAGCAGTTTGGCTATCTTCATAAGATTACCCAAATCTGGTTGACAAGTATTGGTACACCATTTTGATATGGTTGTTTTGTCCTTTCCCAGTTGTTCACCAAGCCATTTGTTCGTTTTCTTTTTTTCAGCAAGAACAACTTTTAGCCTGTTTAATTCTTTATTTGCCATATTCAGATGCGAATTTGAATGCAAAGGTAATTATAATACTTTACATTTCCGCATAACCGCAGTAATGTTTACGCTTATTTAGCAACTTGATGAAAAATACTCACTAGGATAGTTCTATAAATTAGCTTTGTTAGATTTTGAACCAAAAAGAAACCAAAACCTTATTTCCGCAAACAATTTCCTTGTTTGTTTCAAAACTTGTTTGCGTCTCAT
>OBRT01000208.1_pt1 | contig 18074 bp, 11 predicted proteins | sample 1494891 | NCBI WGS metagenome assembly OBRT01 (sample SAMEA3360688, study PRJEB22359) | human gut metagenome | biome: ENVO:urban biome; feature: ENVO:human-associated habitat; material: ENVO:feces | place: Bangladesh | collected 2011 | reverse complement strand
CGTATACACCGCAATCAACTACAACACCGACCTCTACCCGAGAATGGATGCATTCTTGAGAGAACTAGTCGGTACCGGCTTCCAAAATAGAAAAGTCTCAGTCATTACAAACATGAGCTGGGGCGGAAGAGCCGAAAAAATTGCCGAAGAAATTTTGGCAAACGCAAAACTTGAAAAAATCGGCGAAACAATCTCTCTAAAATCTTCACTCGACGAAGAAAAAGTGGGAGAGATTAAGGAATTGGCAAAAGCTATTGCAGAATCAATGAAATAGGATGTATAAAAAGAAAGGCTATGACGCCTTTCTTTTTATTTACGCGCTAATTTGCGATAAACGGTTGATTCCGTGTTTTAGTCGTTGCGACGTACTTGCCACAGTACGCCTCACTCCAAAAACACTCCATACAACCGTTTCTCATCAAATTATCATCGCAAATTATATTTTATTATTTGCGGTTTGCAGTCGACGTCTGCGACTCATTTCTCCTATTCGTCGAAATGTCGCCGGACGTCTTTGCGGAAGACCTACCATCGTGTTTTTGATTTTTCAAATCAAAAAGCACGGGTTAGGGCTATCTTTTTGCGATAAAATAATTGAAAAAGTATGATTTTATGTACGCAGAACGTAGCGGCTGGCATACGTTACAACGTGAAAAAGAAATCTTTGATTTCGTTTTTGAGCGAGAAGTAACGACGTCCTGCCGCAAAAAGCTTCACTCCTAAAATATTTCATCTAAGCGTTTATCATCGAAAATTCATCGCAAATGGATTTTATAATTGCGCGTAATTAATTGTAGAAACTTGAAAACACTGCCGTAGCGGGACGGTTCTGCGAATCCTCCCGCTCAATCTACGACGTGTATTATAAATTGTAATATACAAATTCTATAAAATAGATTATTATTTGAAAGGGATATCTTTCTTTTTTATTAAAAAAATGTATTTTAATATACTTTGTAATTTAATTGTTGACCTTATATTTTAATCTGTGTTAATATATTATGTAATATATATTTTTCAAGGAGGGTTTATGAACAAAAAGACGTTGAGACATTTTTCATTTCTTTTAGTAATTCTTATGATGCTTTTCTCGGCACCGTCTATTTTTGCTATTGAATTTGGAGATGTAAAAGGAAATTGGGCGGAGGAATATATTTCCTGGTGCTCCGCAAAAAATATTATTAAAGGATATGAAGACGGCACATTTAAGCCTGCAAGAAATATCACAAATGCGGAGTTTGCGGTTATGCTCTCAAGAGCAATAGAAGCAACTCCTCCAGCTATTGTTGATGTGAATTATACCGATGTAAAACCTAATGACTGGTTTTATGCGGCGGTAAGAAATCTTGTAGGATTTAAAATTCTTGAAAATGTTGGAGAGTTCAAACCGAACGAATTTATTACACGTGATATAGCTTTTAAGTGGATGGGAAAGGTTGTTTCTTTTGATGTTAAAACTGATGTGATTTCAAAGTTCAAAGATTCAAATAAGGTTAAAAATCCAAATGAATTTTCAAAGCTTATAGCACTTGATGTTGTCGGAGGATATGAAGACAATACTTTAAGGCCTGAAAATTTAATAACAAGAGCTGAAGCGGCAAAACTTTTTTATTATTTTAATAAAAATATTATTGATGGCAATCATTTGATTGATTCTCTTAGAGATAATAGTTCAACGGATAGTGGAAAATCGAAAGAGAAAAAGGAAACCAAGAAGCCTGTTGTTCCGTTTAGACCTCACAGACCTCACAAACCGATTGACGATACTCCCGTTGTTCCGACCGAGCCTACTGTTCCAAGCGATCCGACAGTTCCGACTGAGCCGAAAAAGGAAAAATACAAACTTTCTATAGAAGATAGCGAAGATTTCACGGTCAGTGTCATACCGCAATCAAAGGATGGAATGTATGAAGAGGGAACGGTAATTTCTTTCAGTATAGATTTAAAAAATCCGACCCTTGAAATTGACAAAGTTTTGGTTAATGGAATAAATATTTCAAGCGTCAATGATTTATATTCATTTGAAATGCCTGGTTCAAATGTAAATTTGAAGGTTGTTTTAAAGAAGAAAAATGTAGAGAAGGAAGACGATATACAAATTGAATTTGAAAATGAAGATGAGGAAGTAAAAGTAAAAAGAAATTCCAAAATTATTTTCGATGCAATTACGTTAGATCCTGCTGCAAGGGATATAAATTTGAGACTTAATAGAGTTTCGGACGATCATTTGGTTTATGTGAACAGTTATCCGATTGACAGGATGTCCAGGGCGAGAAATTTAATTGACTTTGTCGTGCCGGATTTTCTTGAGCCGGGTAAATATTTACTCTCCGTAAAGTCAGGAGAAGAAAAGTCTAAAACTGAAACAAAGACGATTGTTGTTGGGGAAGATTTCGACAAGATAGTTTCGGTCTATCCGATTGAGGATGTAGTGATTACCGAGGGTGAAGATGTAGTAATTCCGAATTATACAAAGGCAGATTATGACGATGGAAGTACAAGATTTGTTAAAATTAAATGGAATCTTCCGGAAAGTTTTAATGAACCGGGTATTTATGAAATTGAAGGTAAAGTTGCCGGATATTCCGAAGTTTTAAAAATCAAGGTCCACGTTAATAAAAAACGTGCCAAAATAGAGTCTATACTTTCAAATAATAATATAGTCATTACAAAGGGTGAAAAGATAGAACTTCCTAAATTTATAAAGGTCAAGATGAGCGACGGGTCTATTGAAGATAGAACTGCTCATTGGGATAAATATGATTTCACAAGCGATGATGTTGGAGAACATTTAGTAAATGGATTTATCTATGCGGAAGAAGCCAATGAAGATTCCGAAAAACTTCCTATAAAAATAAAGGTTACAATAAGGGAGGGTGCACCTTTTGATGCACATTTTGCAATTCTAAAGAAACCGAATTATTATGTATTCCAAAAAGATGCAATGCTTGGCGTTGGAAAAGTTAATGGAACGGCTTATGCTCCAACAAAGGGGGATTACTCGTTGGTTATTAAGTTAAAAAATCCGGACAGCAAATTGGAAGAGGTTAATATAAAATCTGAAAACAGCAGTGCGGTTTTGAGTACTCGTCCTTTAGACAATTTTCCGGTAGATAAGAGAGCTTTTTATATCAAAGTAACCGGTGATGTAAAGACAAAGATTGTCGCCGAAATAAAAATCGACGGTGAATGGTACACAAAGAGTGTCGATTTTGTCGCAGGAAAAGGATTTGTAAGAGAAGCGGTTGCGATTGAAGGAGATTTAGTTTTCAAGAGTCCTGCAAATGAGATAAATCTTCCGGATACTTTGAATGTTCTATTCAACGACGGCACAAGCGGCTCATCAAGTGTTACATGGGATACTTCAAAGGTTGATAAAAGCACGCCGGGAGAATACGATATAGTCGGAACTCTTGGTAACGGACTTGAAGTTCAAGCAAAACTTAAAATAACAAATAATAGAAATATTAAACTGGATTTCAGCCAAATGGGAACCGTTACTGTTAAACAATCCGAAAATATTATGCCTGATGAAATGCTTACTTTAAAAGTTGAGGGAATTGCTCCAAATGAGGTAAGTAGCATTGAAATCACGTCCGACAATCCGAAAGTTGTAAAGATTGAAGAGTATGACAGAAATTTTGACGGAAGTGCATTAAATATTAAAGCGAAGGCTGTCGGTATCGGTAAGGCTAAAATATTATGTAAGCTTACAGCAATTGACGGACAGGAAGCAACGCAGTCGTTAAATGTTGTAGTTACTCCTATAAGAGATTTTAAAGCGGAAGATTTTGTTGTTGTTTCTAAAGATGGTGGAACACAATGGGGAACACCGGTTTCAAAAATCAAAGTTGTATCCGAAAAGAATCAGGACTTGGATTTATATGTAAAGTCGAAAGATTTAGGGTTATATAGCAAGATAAAAATAAATTCAGCCGATTACTCTGACGTTTATATAAGTCACAAGTCAATTGTAGGCACAAAGAAGAAAATTGCAATCTATCTAAATTCGAGTGACACAGTTCCGCAAGCTGAGTTTGAAGTGGAGGTTATTGCGGAAGGACAAGATTATCCATGGAACAAAACTACAGAAGACCCTGAACCTGAACCGAGCAAATTTAAGATAGAAGATTTTAAACTTACGTTTGAAGACACCGGATGGGGTGGAGTATATGTATTTTTGAGTTGTGACAATCCGGCTGCCAATGAAATTAAAGGGTTTTCAATAAATGATTCAAACGGAAATAATCCATTTGATGCCGAGGTAGCGGATATTGAAGATGGTGGATTTATGGACGCAGCCCCAGATATGAATGAACTATACACTTTGAAAGTGTATGGCGATACTGAAGGAAATACACTGTTGTTTGAAGGCAAAATAAAATTCAGCGAAGGAGGAAGATAATGAAAAGATTTATAAGTGTTTTATGCGCACTTTTATTAACGATTTCAATAAGCATAAACTCTTTTGCAGAGAATGTAACAATTGAGGTCGATCCGTCGGAAAAAGACAGAATTTCCTTAACGGATATAAAAAAGACGGATTTCAAAGTTAACGGCAATTTAAAAGGTGTGGATTTAAAAACTCAAGTTGTTGATAAAGACGGAAAACCGATAAATTATTCTATTTTCAATGAAGATTTGGAAAATGTTGAAACGAGTTTGAGGGCTTTCAACAAAATCACACCGAAGAGTGCAAAACTTGAGATTGCCGCATACAAAGAAGGCAAACTTGTTTCGAATGTAATAACATTACCGGTGCAGTTTGAATATCTCTTCGGAAAAATCGATTATGTAAAACCGATCGAAATTGTTGTATACGAAGGAGATAAGGTTGAGCTTCCGGAAGAAGTTGAGGTTTTTCTTTTAAACGGAGCGATCGGCACTGCTGAAGTTAAGTGGAATATAAGTGGAAAAGATCTTACCGCAATCGGTAAGCAGGAGATTTTAGGAAAAGTAAACGGATACGACGGCGATGCAAAGCTTACTCTTTTGGTTAAGGAAAGAGAAAAAATTGAAAAGGTTTTGGAACCGCAAATTGTTCTATTGAAAGGGGAGGAACTCGTTCTTCCTTCGGAACTTCTTGTAACTACAAATACAGGTAAAAAATCCTTCAAAAAAGTCGTTTGGAATATGGAAAGTTTTTCAAAAGATTTAAAAACAGTACAAAAAATTTCCGGAAAAGTTGAAGGCTATGGTACTGCAAATGCAAAAGTGCAAATTGTAGAAGCCGATGATGAACCGGAGTTTGTAAATGAAGCGCTTTTAGAATATTTATATGTTTCTAATTTTTCAGAAGTGTTATCTTTGGATAGTGCAAGTTTATCAGATGCATATTTTTCGAACACAGATGTAAGTGATTTTAAATATTTTAAAAATATCACTAACATCGAAGCTTCGAGGGCAGGTTTTAAACCGGACTTCAAGGGCATTACAGGCTTATCCAAACTTAAATCGTTAAATTTGTTTTCAGACGAACTCAGCGATTTATCTTCTATAGCATACCTCGATACTATTGAAGAGTTAAAGGTTCATACTAATAATATTGAAGATTTGACACCTATTAAAAATTTTAAGAATTTAAAAAGATTAAACATTTCCGGAAACGATATAACAGATATTTCACCTTTGGAAGATTTGCCTCTTGAGTCTTTGGAAATTAGTGAATATCTAATTTCTAAACTGGATTTAACACCTCTTATGGGAAAGAAAAATCTTTTAATAAACGGAAAACCGCTCAGCGAGTATCAAATTAACATCATAAATTTCAAGGATAATTTTGCGAATGTTGAAACGGACGTCGAAGAATATATTCCACCTAAAAAAGTAAAGTTTAATGGAGAAATTGTTTCTGTCGACTGGGACGAAGAAATGGTCGATATGAAGGGAAAAGATGTTTATGATTTGGGTGGTTCAGTCGGGGAAGCAAGGCTTACTCTAAGAATTACAAAAATTGATTTTAAAGATACTGTGGTTACTTTTGAAGACCCTGCGGTTACAAAAGCTGTAAGAAAAGCTGTTGACAGACCGAAGGGAGATATAATGTTGTCCGATGTTATTAATCTTAAGAATTTGGAAATAATAGGTCAAGGTGTAAAAAGCTTAAAAGGGGTCGAACAACTTAAAAATTTGGAAAAATTAGGGTTGTATGCAAATAATATAAAAGGCGGTCAATTGATGTATGTGAAGGATTTGACGCAGTTAAAATCGCTTGACCTTGCTGAAAACAAGCTTTTAGAAATTCCAAACGGAGCTTTTGACAATCTTGTAAATTTGGAAGAGCTTGTACTTGACCATACAGGTATAAATACTTTGGACAAAAATATGATGTCGAAACTTGTAAGTTTAAGAGATTTATTGATTGAAGAAAACGGATTTACAAATTTGGACTTTTTGGAAGACAACACAAGCATCAAAAACATTCTTTTCAGGGAAAATAAAATAAAGGATATAAGTGGTGTAAGAAATAATAAAAATCTGGAAATGTTTTGGGGTGGAGACAATGAAGTCTCGGACATATCCGTGCTTAAAGGTCAAAAAGAACTCAATTATTTCAGTATGAAAAATAATAGAATTTCCGATATAAGTGCATTAAAAGACTCGACAAAACTCACAAATGTGTATTTGTCAAAAAATCAAATCACAGACATATCTGCGCTTGAGGGAAAGAGCTTTATAAAGAGCTTGGAACTTGATCACAATAAAATTTCAAATATTGAACCGCTTAAAGGTCTTACGAATCTAGAAAGACTTTATATAAATGACAATCAGATTAGAAGTTTCGAGCCTTTAAAGGGACTTGTAAATTTGAGAGTTCTTTATTTGAAAAACAATTTGACTGATGATTACAGTCCACTTGACGGAATAATTAATAACATAAAGAGCAAGGATTTTTAGGTGATAATAATGGATAATAATAAAAGAATTTTATCATTTTTAATTTCATTTCTAATGATATTTTCATTCATTGTTCCAATAAATGCGGAAAATGATGAAAAAAATATCTTCAAGGAAATTCTCAAGGACGATTTTGAAAAGAATTCATCAATTCAGGAAATTGATTCAACTGAACAGAAAATATATATGGTCGGTGTTGAAGGTGAAAGCGTACTTGAACTTTTGGACCAAGGTTATGATGAAGAAAAGGCGAATAGAATCGCACTTGATATTCAAAATAAAGCAATTGAATCTATAAAGAGTTTTAAAAATGTAACGATTGGAGAAAAATATCTTTATACAACGAATGGTTTCAGTATTACAACCGACAGAACTACGGCTAAAAAGATTTCATTCCTTCCTTTAATTTCAAGCATTAGTGAAGCGCAAGTTTATGAAAAACGCGTGAACAACGTGAGAAATATTTTGGAAATAGCTTCGATAAAAGAAGATTATGGTATAGATGGCGCAGGAATGGTTGTTGCCGTTCTTGACAGCGGTGTCGATCATACTCATAAAGATATGAATATCGATTCCGACAATGTAAAACTTAATGAAAAAATCGTAAATGATTTAAAAAGTAAAAATAAAATAACTTATGGAAAATATTTCAGTTCTAAAATTCCTTTTGCATACAATTATGCCGATGACAGCAGCAATGTTGTAAGAGATACTTTAAAAGAACGTGCGGACTTCTCACACGGAACACATGTTGCGGGTATTATCGGAGCGAATACAAAAGACGGTGGAGTGACCGGTATTGCACCGAATGCACAAATTCTCAATATGAAGATTTTCTCAAACAATCCAAAAGTACCAGGTGCTTCTGAAGATAAAATCGTAAAGGCAATCGACGATGCCGTTAAACTCGGCGCTGACGTTATAAATATGAGTTTTGGAATTGTTGCAGGGCTCCAAGATCCGTCGGATGTACAACAAAAAGCCGTTGCAAATGCGACTAATAATGGAACAATTGTTGTTGCGGCGGCAGGAAATGATGCTTATTCCACGTTTCCGAATAAAACTGAAAAATCAATTGATGACGGTACAATTAGTGCACCCGGAATTGCAGAAGAAGCTATTCAAGTAGGTTCTCTTGAAAACTCTAAAATGGCTGTAAATTCATTTATAGCAAAAATCGGAAATGAAGTAAAACGAATAGGTTATGTCGGCTCCGACCACGATCCGGAAGTTTTGAAAGAGGATTACGAAATTGTGGACTGCGGTCTTGGCTCAAAAGAAGAAGTTCAAAATCTAGATTTGACTGGAAAAATAGGACTTGTTAAACGTGGGGCGAATATAGAATTTAAGGACAAAAAGTTAAATATTCAAGCAAAAAATGCGCTTGGGGTAATCATTTACAACAAAGACGGTGACGATGAGCTTTTACCTTATATTTCAACGGACGAAAAAGTAAATATTCCAACACTTTTCATTTCGAATACGGATGGAGAATATTTGAAAAATAATATTTCGAATGTAACGGTTAATTTCAAAAATGAAAGAATTATTATTGACAGTACAAAGAAAGATACCGTTTCGGAATTTTCGTCCTGGGGTCCGACTCCGAATTTGGGATTAAAACCGGATCTTATAGCTGTTGGGGGAAATGTTTACTCAACGATGGAAGGAAGCAAATATGGAAATATGTCCGGAACATCTATGGCTGCTCCAATGATTTCTGGTGTCAGTGCACTTGTTTTTGAAAAATTTAAAGCTGACGGTATTGAGAAAAATATTCCGAATTATGTTAAGACAGCCCTTATGAACACGGCAAATCCAAAGTATCAAAAGAGCGGAAAACCTTATAGCGTTAGACTTCAAGGTGCAGGAATGGTAAATCCTAAAGCTGCTCTTTCAAATAAACTTTTTGTAAGAAATGACAATAAAGCAAAGATTGAATTGAAGGAGATTGAAGGTCCGAAAACTATTGAACTGGAATTCGATAATAAGTATGGAAATGATTTATCACTTGACATAAAAGTTTTGGGTGATACTTTTACGGTAGATAAGACAAAAATTGAAGCTAAAAATGGGGTTTCAAAAAATCAATTTACTATAACTCCAAATGTGGGAAAGAATGAATATGTAGACGGTTTTATTGAATTTAGCACAGGGGATGTTAAAGTAACGCTACCTGTTCTCGGGTTTAATGGAAAATGGGCAGACCTTCCAATGTTTGACAGTGCTGATAAAGAAAATTCAATTTATAATGAAACGAGACTTGACACAGCTGTCATTAATCCTGTTTACACAAAACTTAAACCTCTTGGAGGCGACGAAATAGATCCAAATCACTTTGCAATAAATCCTGACGATGAAGGCGCATATAATAACGTCATTCCAAAGTTCAGTCTTCTTCGCGTTGCAAAAGATTTTAAAATAACAGTTGAAAATGAAAATGGCGAAGTTATAAAAACTTTGGAAGATAAACACGGCGTGAGGAAAGTTGTCGGTTATAGAGATGTTGTTAAAGCAATAGTCAATTTTGATTGGCTATGGAAAGGCGGCATCTATGATAAGAATCTTGGAATTCAAAAAAAGGTTGAGGAGGGAAAATATACAATAAACATATATGCAACTCCGGATTTTGAGGGAGCAAAACCACAGAAGCTTTCATATCCATTGATTGTCGATAAATCTGCTCCGGTTTTAAAATCGAAAGTTTATTTTATTGAGGAAGATACAGATAATTTTGTTTTAGAAACAAATGCAATGGATATGGGCAATCCGCCAAGCGGCATAAATAAATTTATGTTTATTATAAATGGAACTCCGTACAAAGAAAACGAAGAATTGCTTTTTAAACTTGAAGAAGAAAATGGAGTTTATAAAAAAGAATTGCCTTTAAAAGGTAATTATCCGTTTTATTCTCTAAGAGTCGGAGCAACCGATTATGCAAATAACATTGGTGAAACGAGAGCATACGTTATAATTAAACAAAATTCAAAAATAGAAATAAGCTCTGATAAAAATAAAATAAAAAGCGGAGATAGTTTAAATCTCAAATATAAATTGGATAACCCTGATGTAGATAGATATCAAGTTTCGATTGACAATCTTGACGATGTGATTTATGAAGGGCGCGAAACTGAAAGGGAACTTGAAATAAAGTCAAAAGATGGAAAACATAAATTAGTCGTAAAGGCTCTCAACAAAAAAGGACTTGTAATTGACGTGAACTATGTTGAAATAGAGATAGAAGCGTCGAAGACGGAGACGGGGCTTATTGTTTCCAACAACACTTCGGATTATACTTTCAGAAACGGAGAAATCTACAATGCAAGCTATGAACTAAAAAATACGACGACATTTGAGCAATCTGTCTCTTTCATAGTTGCGCTATATGATTTGAATGATAATATTGTTAATACCGCAGTTTCCGAAAAGAAGTTAAAACCGGGTCAAAAAGCTACTATGACAAACGGAATTAAGATTCCTGACACTGGTAAATATAAATTGAAAATTTTTGTTTGGGATAGTGTGGAAGATATGAACACGATTGTTCCGGTCAACGAAATAATACAAAAATAGAAAGTACGGTGGAAACACCGTATTTTTTTAAAACGATATGAACAATGTTCGAAAACGATTTTATTTGGGTATATAAAAATAAATGACATTTGGAGATAGATTATGGTTAAGAAGGGAATGCTTTTATTCATTGCGGTCATCGTTTGGATGTTTGCGGGATTCAATGTGCTTAAGATCGGCATCGAAGCATATATGGACAATTTCTCGATTTTGAATGTATTTTTGTCGATTGCGGTCATGCTCATATTCTGGTTTATGGTATTTGGAAAGCTTGTCGATAAGCACAACACAAGAATCAGGGCATGCAAAGAAGAGAAGAAGTATTTCTGGAATTTTTTCGATGTGAAATCATTTTTAATTATGGCGTTTATGATGACATTTGGAATTTTAATCAGAAAATATTCGCTCATTCCGGACTCGTATATCGCATTTTTCTACACCGGACTCGGAACTGCACTTTTCGGTGCAGGCGTGAAATTTATGGTTAAATTTTTCGGATATAATAAAAATTAGATTTAAAATATATAACCGCATTCATTTGGGTATATATGTTTTGGAGGTAATTATGAAAGATTTAACACTTTTTGTTTCAAGTAAATGTCCGGACTGCCCTCCGGCAATTGAGTATGTAAAAAATTCGGGGGTTGACGTGAATATTGTCGACATCACCGAATCGATGAAAAATTTGAAGCAGTTTTTAAAATACAGAGACGTCGATCCGTATTTTGATATAACGAAAGCTGCAAACAATGTCGGCGTACCGACTTTTATGGTGGGCGACGGAGAGAAGTTCTTTTCATTTGAGGATGGGATGGATTTGAAAAAAGAAATTATGAAAGACGCCTGATTATGTAGGGCGTCTTTTTCTTATTTGCGGTCTGCAGTCGACGTCATCGACTCATTTCTCCTATTCGTCGAAATGTCGCCGGACGTCTTTGCGGAAGACCTACCATCGTGTTTTTGATTTTGTCAAATCAAAAAGCACGGGTTAGGGCTATCTTTTTGCGATAAACGACTGATTTCGTGTTTTAGTCGTTGCGGCATATTTACCAATGTGCCTCACTCCCAAAACCCTCAATCTAGCCGTTTCTCATCAAAATATCCTCGCAAATTCTTGGGGTAGTAAGGGGGATGTGTGATATGGAAATTTGAATTTATAGGTTCTATTTTTATGTATTTTATTTATATTGTATTTTATTTTTATGTATTCTATTTTTTATATATTCATCTTTAACTGTATGTTGTTATAACAACGAAATTTATATATTCTAGTTTTTTATAGATTCAATAGTTAACTGTATGTTGTTATAACAACGAAACTAATATGCGGCGAGAGTTGATGGGATATTTGGTAAAGGGTTTTGGAGGAGATGTTTTATTGGCACATCGTTGTTGGTGAAAATACATATTTTATATACACAAAAATGGGCGCGAGGATTCGCAGAACCTTCGCGCTACGTCGCGATTGCGAGGTTATAATAATGTATGAATACATATACGCCGTCCGTAGTGGCGACCAGTTTTTTTATCCATCGAGCAGAAATCTATGATTTCGTTGTTAGATGAGATAAAAAGGCGTATCGCAGCAAAAAAGGAAAATTGTTGGGGGAAAATTTGGAAGGTTTTTATTTCGAATATAGGTGTGAAAATTATTTTTGGTTTGAGATTTTTTAAGGGTACCCCGTTGTTGGTGATACTACATATTCCACGTACACAAAAATGGGCGGCACCCTTCCCGCGTTCAAATACGAAATCGAAGATTTCTTTTTCACGCGGTTGGGCACAGGAAGGACTTCACAGTCCGTCACGCTACGGCGTCATTTAAATTTTCATGCATAATAATTCGCAAATTAGCGCGCAAACAAAAAAGGCGCAATAAACGCCTTTCTCTACTCTCTTATTTATTTGTGTTCGGTGTATTAATCGATTTGTTTTCAAGCATTTCAACGGCGTCTTTAAAGACTTCACTCACTGTCGGGTGGGCATAGATCATGTCGGTCAAGTCTTGGGCAGAGAGGTCGTTTGTCATTGCAATGTTTGCAAAGTGAATCATAAAGTCCGCTTCGGCGCCCAAGATGTGGCATCCCAAGATTTTCTTTTTGTCCGGGGTTGCGATAATTTTTACGAATCCTTCAGTTTCTGATGCGGAAAGAGCTTTTCCGTTCGATTGATAGAGGAATTTTGATTTGATAAATTCCACTCCTTCTTCCGTGAGTTCTTCTTCGGTTTTACCGATCATTGCAACTTCAGGAGTTGTGTAGAGGACTGACGGAACGAGGTCCAAACGAATTTTCGTTTTTACGTCGGAGAATTTTTCAACGAGCCAGATGCCTTGAGCTGACGCAAGGTGGGCGAGTTGTGTGTTGCCGTAGATGACGTCGCCGATTGCATAGATGTTTTCAACATTTGTCATAAGATTTTCGTCGACAACGAGTCCGCCTTTTTCCGTTTCAAGACCTGCCGCTTCGGTGTTTAGACCGTCTGTGTTGCAAGATCTTCCGAGCGCAACGAGTACATATTCGGCGGTGTATTCTTTTTCTTTATCTTTTCCGGTCATTTTTGTCGTGACTTTCAAGAGGTCGCCGTCTTGTTCGATTTTTTGCGCACGTTGTTTTACTTCAAATTTAAGTGTGTCGGATTTCAAAACGCTTTTTAGTCTCTTTTGAACTTCGCCGTCGGAAACTTTGAAGACGTTGTTTCCGATAACCGTTACTTCGGTTCCGAAGATGCTGTAGATTGAAGCAAATTCAAGTCCGATAACACCGGTTCCGATGACGATCATGGATTTCGGAATTTCTTTAAGGTTTAAAAGGTCCGTCGAGCTCAAAACATTCGGAAGTTCTTTTCCCGGAAGAGGATTCATATCCTTTGAGCCGGTTGCGACAATGCATTTGTCGAATGTGAGTTCTTCTTCGCCGTCGTCATTTTTCTTCACGACAACGGTTTTGTTGTCTTTAAAAGATGCAAAGCCTTGGATGTATGTGAGATTCGGATAGCCTTTGAAAAGAAAGTCGATGCCGTCTTGAAGCGACTTTACAACTTTTTTCTTTCTTTCGTATATGGTTTCTTCGTTTAAATTGTAGCCTTCGACTTCGATGCCGAATTCTTCACTTCTTTTAATATCTTTATATAAACTTGCAATTTTCACGAGCGTTTTTGTCGGAATGCATCCAATGTTCAAGCATGTTCCGCCAAGCTCGCCTTTTTCAACAAGTGTAACATCGTGGCCCAATTGTGCTGCGCGTATTGCGGTTTCGTATCCGCCGGGACCCGCGCCTATAATTAACAGTTTCATGTAAAAACCTCCTTTAACATTCTTATTATATTATAACAACAAAACGCCGTTCATTCAATAGGAGCGAAACTCAAAGGTGGAGAGTTTCAGTATAGAATATTTTTTTAAAGTATTTATATATCTCAATTCAGTTTTTATAGAATTATTTTTATTCAATTTAAATTTCAATTGATTTGACAGTTGATATGTTTATAAATATATATATATAAAATTGTTATATTAAAAAATTTTGAATATAACAAAATGTTTGCATAAAAAAATATTTAAAAAATATTTTTATAGTAATTATATTAAAACTATAAATTCATATTAAGAGTTTTGATATTTATAGATATTATTAATTTATTTAATAAATAAAAGCTATATAATTAATAATATATTAAAAAATCAAAATTTAAATAAGTAATATAGAATTTGTAAATTAAATTAAAAAAATCAATCAGTATTTTCTATTGGATATTGATAAATCGTTGTGATATACTTGATGTATAAGCTATTTAAAGGAGGTTTATTATGAATTCATATGAAAGAGCAAGAGAATTCGCTAAAAAATATGTGGATCCTATTGCAACAAAAATTGATGAAGAAGCAAAATTTCCTAAGGAAATATTTGACAAACTAGGAGAAGAAGGATTTTTTAAATTAATGATCCCAAAGGAAATGGGAGGAGAAGGCGGCACAATCAAAGATCACTCACAAGTTTGCCAAGGATTAGCTGAAAGCTGTGCAACAGTAGGTCTTTGCTACATGATGCACAATGTTGCACTTATGTGTATTTTGGGAAGAGGTTCCGAAGAACTCAAGAAAAAAATTGTAGGCGAAGTTATAAACGACAGAAAATTCTGTGCACTCGCATACAGTGAACTTGGAACGGGAACACACTTTTACAAACCTGAACTTAATATAAAACACCTTGACGGCGAAGCTGTTATCAGCGGTAAAAAGTCAATGGTTACATCTGCAGAATATGCAAGCTACTATTTAGTTTTGGCTCCTTCAAAGAAGGAAGGCGAAATCGACAACTGGGTAGTTCCACTCGGAAGCGAAGGCTTGAAATTCGAAATGGAAAATTGGCACGGTATGGGAATGAGAGGAAATGCTTCATGCCCAATGGAATTAAATGAAGTTCATCTCGATGAATTATACAAAATAGGCGAATGGGGAAGCGGACTCGACCAAGTATTCTCAATCGTTGCACCGTTCTTTATTCTCGGTCTTGCAAGTGTTTACTCAGGACTTGGACGTGCAATTTCAAGAGCTGCAAACGAACACGCAACTGCAAGAAAGTATCCTGACGGATCGAGCCTTGCAAACATCGAAACAGTTCAAATTCACCTCGCAAACATTTACAACCGTGTAAATGCAGCAGCAGCACTCACAGCTCACGCAGCTGAAAAAGCTGTAAGAGGCGATGCAGACGCAGTTGTTGACATCATTGCAGCAAGAATCGCAGCAAGTGAAGCGGCAATTGAAACTTCAATCGACGCAATGAGAGTTGGCGGCGGAAAAGCATACAACAAATCAGGTCCGCTCGAAAGACTTATGAGAGACGCATATGCAAGCCAAATCATGGCACCGTCAGTTGACGTTTTGACCATCTGGCTCGGCAAACTCATCACAGACCAACCGATTCCATAGGTGATAATATGACAGATAAAATTAGAGTTGGTGCAGTTATATACGATCCGAAAGTTACAATTATTTGGGATATGATTCACAAGTTCTTTATTGAACGCGGAATGGACGTTGAAGGTGTTTATTTCAAAGATTATGATTTGCAAGTTGATGCAGTTGTAAACGGCGACATCGACATCGCATGGAACAGTCCGCTCGCATGGCTTCAAACTCAAATAAGAACAAAAGGCGAAAGCGAAAATGGTCCGATGAGAGATACCGACCAAGACAGAAAGACTATTTGTCTTGTTAGAAAAGGCGGAGACATCAAATCTTTTGAAGATTTAAAAGGCAAGAAAATCGGTTTCGGCGCTTTTGACAGTCCTCAAGCAAGACTCATTCCAATCTACTATTTAAAGACAAAGGGTCTTGAATATGGAAAGGATTATGAAGAAGTCAGATTTGACAAGGGAGTCGGTCTAAACGGCGACCACGTCGGAGGCGAACTCGACGCTGTTAAAGCACTCGAAAACGGAGACGTTGACTGCGCATTCACAATCGACTTAAACTACAATGCATGGACAAACGACGGAACGATTGACAAAAATCAATTGGAAGTTTTGGGCGAAACACCACACTTCGACCACTGTATTTTCTCAGCAAGAATCGGATTCCCAAGCGAAGATTTTGAAGCTTGGTCAAAAATTCTTTTCACAATGGACTACAACGATCCTGAACATAAGAAAATTATGGACATGGAAGGACTCAAAGAATGGGTTCCGGGTCGCACAACAGGTTTCGAACAAATAACAAATGCGGAAAAGTATTTAGACTTTTTCGGGAAATATCGTGACTAAATCGTTTTCAACCTCACTTATTGGAAGTATGCCAAGAAACGATGAGATTTTAAGAGCCCTTAGGAAAAGATCCAAGGGCTCTATAAGTGAGGCGGAGTTTTTAAATATCATCGACGGCGAAGAAGATGAAGTTGTAAAACTTCAAGAAAAACACAATATCACATATATTTCATCGGGTGAACTCTCGCGCGACAACTATGTTTCATTTATCGCAACCAAACTCGCCGGCGTCAGAATGATGTCGATGGCTGAAATGCTTGATTATGTCGAAGACAAAAAAGCGTTCGAAGAAATATTGTCAATCTTGGACGTCCCTGCAATAAGCATAAAGAATGCGATTTGCGAAGGAAAGATTTCAAGAAGGACAAATATTGTTTGCGATGAATTAAAGAGACTCAAAAAAAGAACGAACGGCAAAGTGAAAATCACTCTTCCGGGACCGTATCTTGTGACGCGTTCAATGTGGCTTCCTCAGCTTTCGAAAAACGGATACAAGTCGAAAGAGGAACTTGGCGAAGACGTCATAAAAATTTATGCGGAAGAAATCAAAGAACTTCAAGAAATCGGGGTGGACATAATCCAATTCGACGAACCGGTTTTGACGGAAGTTGTTTTCACCGAAGGAAAACCGCGCACATTTATGTGTGCAGCGCTGTCTGAAAAGAAAGACCCGACCCAGGAACTCGAATTTGCTACGCATCTCATAAAGTCATGTATGGCAAAAATCGACAGAACAAAATCGATGAGAGCGCTCCACGTATGTCGTGGAAACTGGTCGAAGGACGAATCGATTCTCCTTTCGGGACCGTATACACCACTAATAAAACTTTTTGAAAACATCGACACCGATGCTTTGATGCTTGAATTTTCAACGAAAAGAGCGGGAGAGCTTTCGAGTCTTTTCGAATCGAAAAAGATAAGAGAAGAAATTATTTTGGGACTTGGTGTCATAAACCCGAGAACAGATGTTATTGAAAAGCACGAAGACATGATCGAAAGAGCTGAAGAAGCGCTTCGATACACATCGAAGGAAAGGCTTTTCTTAAATCCGGACTGCGGATTTGCGACATTCTCAAACAGACCTGTAAGCACTCTAGATGTAATCGACAAAAAGCTGACCGAGCTCGAAATAGCGGTAAAATATTTGGAAGAAAAATATGAGTGATTTAGGAACATTTGACAGCTCGAAAGAGTCCGAAGTTTTCGACTTTACAATGCGAACCACTTCGAACGATTTGAGAAGAGTGAACACATACGGTGACGCCAGTTTTATTTCGACCGACCAGGAGCTTCCGTACGACAACGAAAAAGACGAGCTCTCAAGCGTTGAGATTTTTGTTGCGGGAATTATGGAATCGATGATTCTTACGATTATTCGCGAAGCGAAAATTGCTCGAGCTGAACTCGATGAAATCGAGGGAAGAGCAAGCGTTCGCGTGACAAACCCGCTTCGCACTTTGAAAGTTGTGGGAATAGAGGAAACGCCTATAATAGAAAAGATAAAAATTAAAATTTATTACTACATCGACGACTTCACACATGAAGAAGGCGAGAAATTTATGAGAAAAGCAATTGAACAAGACCCTGTCTATCAAGGAGTGAAAGAAGGATTTGAGATAGATGTGGAGTTTTTATTTCAACTATAATGGGGGTTATTTGCGGTTTGCAGTCGACGTCTGCGACTCATTTCTCCTATTCGTCGAAATGTCGCCGGACGTCTTTGCGGAAGACCTACCATCGTGTTTTTGATTTTTCAAATCAAAAAGCACGGGTTAGGGCTATCATTTGCGATAAACGGTTGATCTCGTGTTTTCGTCGTTGCGACGTACTTGCCAGTA
>OBRT01000207.1_pt1 | contig 18102 bp, 15 predicted proteins | sample 1494891 | NCBI WGS metagenome assembly OBRT01 (sample SAMEA3360688, study PRJEB22359) | human gut metagenome | biome: ENVO:urban biome; feature: ENVO:human-associated habitat; material: ENVO:feces | place: Bangladesh | collected 2011 | reverse complement strand
TTCAATTGTATTTTTGGCAAAATATCTTTCCCAAAATATTTATACACTTAAAGAAGCTAGGACTTTTATCACTGCAGTTGCTATAATGGGTGTATCAGTAGGGCCAATTATGATCAAGGACTTTTCCACTGCAGTAGTAATTGGAGTGTCTCTATTTGCCATCCTATTAGCTGCCGGAATAGACAAGAAGCAGTTTTTGTTTCTGGTGGTCTTGGGTATTATCTTCATGTATTTAATTTTAAAGGATCCAGATAATGAATTTAGAATAAAGAGAATTTTGGGATTTGTATCTGACTCAACAGATTATCAGTCCAGAGACTTATACCAAGCTAGACAATCACTTTATGCCTTTGCCCTTGGAGGATATTCAGGCGTTGGGCTTTTTAGGTCCCGTCAAAAATACACGAACGTTCCTGAAGCGTACACTGACTTTATTTTTTCAGTTTTTGCAGAAGAGTTTGGTTTTATTGGAACTTTTATAATTATCTTACTTTTTATAGTTTATATTTATAGAGGTTATATGATTGCCTATAAGGCGACAAATTATTTTGACAAATTTACAGCAATTGGCATGACAACCTACATTGGCATACAGGCATTTTTCAACATGGGAGTATGTGCAAAACTCCTTCCTGTTACGGGAATTACGCTGCCCTTTATTTCTTATGGGGGAACTGCACTAGTAATTGCAATTGCATCTACAGCAATTTTACTTAAAATTTCGAAAGAAGGCACTATATGAAATATATTTTATCTGGTGGCGGAACTGGAGGGCATATTTATCCTGCCCTTGCCATTGGAGAAGAGATAAAAAAACAAGACAAAGAGGCAAAAATTTTATATGTGGGCAAGAAAAATTCCCTAGAGGAAGAGCTTGCAAAGAAATATAATTTTGATTTTGAGGGAATTGATATTTCTGGACTTCCAAGAAAAAAATTAAATAAGGACACTGTTATAACTTTTTACAATTTGATGAAGGGTTTGAAACAGTGCACAAAAATTTTAGATGATTTTAAGCCAGATATTGTAATTGGAACTGGGGGCTATGTCTGTGCTCCAATTGTCTTTAAGGCGCAACAAAAAAAGATTAAGACGGTAATCCAAGAGCAAAACGCTTATCCAGGAAAGACAAATAAAATTTTGGCTAAAAAGGCAGACTATGTCTTTATAAATTTCATGGAAGCTAAAAAATATTTAAATAACGAAAATATTATTTTTACAGGAAATCCAATTAGAGATGTTTTTTCTCATCTTGACAGAAAAAAATCAAGAGATGAATTAAAGATAGGTGTTGATGAAAAATTTGTATTTTCCTTTGGTGGATCTGGCGGACAAGAATCCACTAATGAGGCAATTTTAGAAATTTTGAATAAAAAGGAAAAACTTCCCTTTAAGCTCACCCATGTAACTGGAAGAGATCACTATGATTACTTTATGGAAAAACTTGGTGAAGTTCCTGAAGGTGTAGAAATTTTAGATTACACCCATAAAGTTTATGACTATCTCTCCAGTGCAGACCTTGTAATTGCATCTTCATCAGCCATGACCTTGGCAGAGATTTCTGCTCTTGGTATAGCATCAATTCTAATACCAAAGGCATACACTGCAGGAAATCATCAATACTACAATGCCATGAGCTATAGCAATATGGGTGCAAGTTCAGTTATTGAAGAAGAAAATCTAAATGGAGAAAGCCTATTAAAGGCAATAGAAAAAATATTAGATAACGATGAAGAAAGAAAATTAATGGCAGAAAACTCCAAGAAATTGGCAAGTCCAGATGCCGTTAAAAAAATAGTTGATATAATTTTAAAGTGATTTTATGAAAAAGCAGGAAAAGAAAAAAAGAAAACTGAATAAGAAAAGAAAATATTTTAGGATTTTTATTAGGTTTTTTATATTTTTTTCCTTCATTTTTTTATTAATTTTTGCACTGAAAAATTCTAATCTATTTAAAATAAAAAATGTTACAATTGATGGAAATAAAAATGTATCCAGTGCCACAATAAAAAAAGCTTCAGGTCTTAATAGGGGGGGCAAGTATTTTGTCATTTCAAAAAAGGATAGACTAAAAAAAATAAAGTCCATTCCTTACATAAATGATGCCAAAATATCCTATAGCATCACTGGAAATGTGAAAGTGAATGTTACTGAGAGAACGCCCTACTATCAAATTGAGTCCAATGATTATCTAATTGTAGATGAAAATTTTAGAATTATAAAAAATTCCAAGAAAAAATCTGACAATTTAGTTAATTTATCAGGCTTTAATGTAGATGACCCCAAGGCTGGAAATTATATTTTGACTAACAAAGAAGATGAAGAGAAGAAAGATCTTCTCCTTGAATTAAAAAAAGATGAATACTCTCTTCGTGGAAACATAAGAGATATTGAACTTTTAGACTCAATAGCAACCTTTACCACAGTTGGTGGAATAAAAATTGAGTTTGGCTCCTATAGCAATACTTCTTATAAATTAAGGATGTTATCATTAATTTTAGATGACATAAAGAAGACTAACAAAAATGCCATTATTATTCAAATGGAAAAGGGTGAAAGCCCAATTTTAATAACAGATGGCGAAGAAGGCAAAAGCAAAAATAATAATAAAAACAAAAAAGATGATAATAATTCTGAAAATAAGGAAAAAATTTATAGGGAGAAGGAAAAAAATTAGTAAAAATGCAAATAATAGTCAGCAAATGACCTTTATATATTGACTATTTACAAGTATTTCTATAAAATAATAGTAATGAATATAAAAACAATTAATTAGTATACGAGGAGGATGTTTATGTTGGAATTCGATATGGACCAAGACGAATTTGCCAAAATTAAAGTAGTTGGCGTTGGTGGCGGCGGAAATAATGCTGTCAATAGAATGATTAGCGCTGGTGTAAAGGGTGTAGAATTTTTAGTATTTAACACTGATAAGCAAGCACTTAAAAATTCACTTGCAGAAAACAAAATTCAACTTGGTGAAAAAATTACTAAGGGTCTTGGAGCAGGTGCAAATCCTGAAGTAGGAGAACAAGCAGCAGAAGAATCAATTGATGAAATTAGAGAAGCTCTTGAAGGTGCCGACATGGTATTTATCACTGCAGGAATGGGTGGCGGTACTGGTACTGGTGCAGCTCCTGTTATAGCTGATGTTGCTAAAGAATTAGGTCTACTTACAGTTGGCGTTGTTACAAAACCATTTACATTTGAAGGTAGAAAAAGAGCAAAATCTGCCGAAATAGGAATAAATTCTCTAAAGGGAAAAGTTGATACTCTAGTTATAATTCCAAATGACAGACTTCTAAGCATTTCAGACAAGAAGACTAGCTTCTCACAAGCTTTTGAAATGGCAGACGACATTTTAAAACAAGGTATTCAAGGTATTTCAGATTTAATTTCTGTACCAAACTTAATTAACCTTGACTTTGCCGATGTTAAGACAATTATGTATGACAAGGGCATTGCTCACATGGGTATTGGTCGTGCATCTGGTGATGAAAGAGCTACAGAAGCAGCTAAACTTGCAATTAATTCTCCTCTACTAGAAACTTCTATTGAAGGAGCAAAATCTGTTCTATTAAATATCACTGCGGGATCAGACCTTGGTATATTTGAAGTTAATGAAGCAGCTGATTTAATTAGGGACTGTGTATCTGAAGATGCAAATATTATCTTCGGTGCAGGAATTGACGAATCACTTAAGGATGAAGTTAAGATCACAGTTATTGCAACTGAATTTGATCAATACAAAGACGAAAATAAAGATAAGAAAGAAAAGAAAGTTGAAATGCCAGGAACTCCTATTGGAACAATTGGCGAAGACGATGAAGAAGACAATGGAGAACTTAAAATTCCTTCTTTCTTGAGAATTAACAGAAAATAATTTTGTAATTTCATAATATAACGAATGGGACATTGGAGACAATGTCCTTTTTTAATTTATATCTTTAAAAGTTTACAGTGATGACATGAGGAAAATCGTTTTTATAAAAAATTTTTTTAAATAAAAAATAAATTTTGATAAAAATATTAAAAAATGGAAATATATGTTTCATCAATTTAGAAGGATAAAACAGTTACTAATTGATATTAAAAACGATATTATTTTCCTTAAATTTCAAAATTTATATAAAAAAGTTAAACATGTAGTAAAAAATTTTATAAGCACTTTTTATTTAAGTAATTTTTGTTATAATATAATCTGCTAGAAAAAAGGGGGAATATTTTAAAGATGAACATATCATTTAATTTAATGCAAACGGTAGGCTTTGCTATAATAGTTTACTACATAGGCAAGTTTTTAAGACATAAGATTAGTTTCTTTCAAAAGTTTTGTGTGCCAGCACCAGTAATTGGCGGATTTTTATTTGCAATAATAAGATTTTTATTACAAGTTGGTGGCATAGCGACTTTTGAATTTGATCAAGCTCTACAAAATCCATTTATGATGGTATTCTTTACAGCAATAGGTGTTGGAGCAGACCTTGAAACTTTGAAAAAAGGTGGAAAGGGATTCTTAATTTTCTGGTTGATATCAGCAATTTTAGTTTTAGGACAAAATACAATTGGTCTTATACTAGCTAAGGCTCTTTCAGAAAATCCATTACTTGGATTAGTATGTGGTTCAGTTACTATGGTAGGTGGACATGGTTCTGCTGGTGCTTGGGGAGGCACTTTTTCTAAGCTAGGTTTAGAAAATGGAAAGACTTTTGCTCTTGCGGCAGCAACATTTGGTGTAATTATGGGTTCTCTAATTGGAGGACCTATAGGTTCAACTCTTATTAGAAAACACAACCTATCTGGAGACAAAAGCGACGCATCAAATCTTGACGATGTGCTAGAACATCTTGAAGAAAATAATGCAGGAGAAGGCTATGAAAGAGTAGTTCCTCTTCAAGCAGGGGACTTCATAAAAGTTCTTGGATTAATTTTTGTATCTGTAGGCTTAGGAGCTATCTTACAAGAATTTATTAGAACTCATGTATCTATATTGGGCAAGGAATTAAACTTACCAGCTTATGTAACATCAATGATTATTGCAGGTATTTTCGTAAACACTATTGGTAAAAAGGGTCCTTTAATGGTTAACCAAAGAGCCAATTCAATTTGCGGCGATGTTGGACTAAATGTATTCTTGGTAATGGCATTAATTGACATCAACTTACTTGACTTAAAAGATGTTGCAGGACACATGCTTATAATTTTATTTGCACAAACTTTATTTATGGCACTATTTGCTTACTTTGTAACTTATTGGGCTATGGGTAAAAATTATGATGCAGCAGTACTCTCTGGTGGTATTTGTGGATTTGGTATGGGTGCAACTTATAACGCCCTTGCTAACATGGATTCAATCACTGAAAGATTTGGTCCATCACCAAGAGCATACTTCATTCTACCAATGGTAGGAGCTTTTGCAATTGATATTACAAATTCAATTTTTATCACAATTTTCTTAAATATTGCACAAAGTATTTCATAAAAATGAATTTTTTAGACCGAGCACCCTGTGTTCGGTTTTTTTATTGCTCAGCTATCTATGATTAATTGATTAAAAGATTTTTAAGTGATATTATTAATTCAAAGGGTCCAAGGGAACTTATTTAAATGAGGTGAAGACTATGAAATGTCCCTTTTGTGGATATGATGATTCAAAAGTTTTAGACACTAGACCTACTGATGAAGGTTATACAATAAGAAGAAGGCGTGAGTGTTTAAAATGTCAAAAAAGATTTACAACTTATGAAAAAATTGAACAATCTCCAGTTATGGTTATAAAAAAAGATGGCAACAGGCAAGCCTTTGATCGCGACAAGATCGTTAGAGGAATGATAAAGTCCTGCGAAAAGAGACCTGTGTCTGCTGATGAAATTGAAGAAGCAGTTAACAACATTGAAAAGAAAATAGAAAACTCCATGAGAAGAGAAATAACTTCTCTTGAAATTGGGGAAATGGTAATGGACGAGCTAAAGGACTTAGATGAAGTTTCCTATGTTAGATTTGCATCAGTTTACAGGGAATTTAAAGATCTTCAATCCTTTGTAGACGAGCTTGAAAATTTTGTAAAAAAGAAGAATTAAAATGGATTTATTCGAACTTAGCATGCAAAAAAATTTAAGGAGAGAGGCGCCCCTTGCCGACAGGATGAGACCGAGAAATTTAGATGAATTTGTGGGTCAAGACCATGTAATTGGTCAGGGGAAATACCTGTCAAGGCTAATAAAAAGCGACAGACTTTCTTCTATTTTATTTTATGGACCGCCTGGAGTTGGAAAGACAACTTTGGCAGAAATAATTGCAAAGACCACAAATAAAAATTTTATAAAACTTTCTGCTGTAACTTCAAACTTAAAAGAGCTTCGTGAAGTTTTGAAAAAAGCTGAAGACTCAATGAAGTTTCACAACATCTCTACTATTGTTTTTATTGACGAGATTCATAGGTTTAATAAGACTCAGCAAGATGCCCTCCTGCCCTTTGTGGAAAGGGGAGTCATAACTTTAATTGGAGCAACAACGGAAAATCCCTACTTTGAAGTCAATAGGGCCCTCTTATCTAGGATGCAAATTATAAATTTACTGCCACTGGAAGATAAGGACCTCTATAAAATGCTTTACATGGCTTTAAGTGACAAGGAAAGAGGCTTTGGCAATAAAAATGTAGAGATTACAGATCTTGCCAAAAAAATTCTCATCAAAAATTCCAATGGAGATGGAAGGTATTTATTAAATAGTTTAGAAATTGCAATTTTATCTACTGATGAAGTTGGTGGAAAAATTTTTGTAGACGAAAATGTAATAGCAAATTCGCTTTTGATTAAAAATATAAAGTACGACAAGGATAATAACGAGCATTATGACACAATCTCTGCCTTTATAAAGTCTATGAGGGGGTCTGATCCTGATGCAGCCCTAATATATCTTGCCAAGATGCTTGAAGGTGGAGAAGACATAAAATTTATAGCAAGAAGGCTTATAATTTTTGCATCAGAAGATGTTGGAAACGCAAATCCTCAAGCAATGGTCATGGCTTCAGCTTGCTTTAACAGCATTAATGCAGTTGGAATGCCAGAAGCGAGAATAATTTTGGCACAAATGGTAACCTACCTTGCATCTTCAGAAAAATCAAATGCGTCCTATCTTGGAATAAATAAGGCTCTGGAAGATGTGAAAAATGAAAATAATATAAATGTACCAAAGAACATTAGGGATAAGCACAACCCGCAAAATGAAACAGATGAAAAATATTTATATCCCCACAATTATGAAGGCTCTTATGTAGACCAAAAGTATATGCCAGATAATTTTCTTGGCAAAAAATATTATGAACCAAAAGATATTGGTTACGAAAAAATTATTAAGACCTACCTTGACACTTTGAAGTGAGTAAAATTGACAAATGTGGGATTTAATTATATACTTAAACATTATGTAAGGAATACAAATTAGGAGGAATTATGTCAATTAGCATTAGAGATATTTTTAAAAATCCAGAAGATTTTTTAGATAAAGAAATAGTATTAAGTGGTTGGATAAAGACAAGCAGAGCTTCAAAAAATTTTGGTTTTATTGAGCTCACAGATGGAACAGCTTTTAAGCCAATTCAAGTAGTTTATGGCAAGGAACTAGATAATTTTGATGAAATTGAGAAATATCCAATTTCTTCATCCCTAGAAGTTACTGGAAAGATTGTTAAGTCACCAGGAAAAAATCAATCCTTTGAACTACAAGCAAATAAAATTGTTGCAATTTGTTCATCTGACCCATCTTATCCTCTTCAAAAAAAGAAACATACAATGGAATATTTGAGGACAATTGCCCATCTTCGTCCAAGAGCAAACACCTTTAATGCTGTTTTTAGAGTTAGGTCACTAATTGCCTATGCAATTCACAAATTTTTCCAAGAAAAGGGATTTGTTTATGTTCACGCTCCAATAATCACAACATCTGATGCTGAAGGCGCAGGAGAAATGTTCCAAGTTACAACTCTTGACCTTGCTGGACTAGCAAAGGCAAATCCAACAGAAGTTGACTACTCTAAGGACTTCTTCAACAAAATGACTCACCTAACTGTATCAGGTCAACTTGAAGCTGAAGCCTTTGCAGAAGCCTTCAAAAATATCTACACTTTTGGACCTACTTTTAGGGCAGAAAATTCAAATACGCAAAGACACGCTGCTGAATTTTGGATGATTGAACCGGAAATGGCCTTTGCAGACTTAAATGTAAACATGGACATTTCAGAAGAAATGTTAAAGTACATCATTTCATATGTACTTGAAAATGCACCACAAGAAATGGAATTCTTTAACAACTTCATCGACAAGGGTCTACTAGAAAGACTTCACAATGTAGTTGAAAATGAATTTGCAAGAATAACTTACACAGAAGCTATTGAAATTCTTGAAAAAGCTGACAGAGAATTTAACTATCCAGTAAGTTGGGGGATTGACCTTCAAACTGAACACGAAAGATATATAACAGAAGAAGTTTTCAAAAAACCAGTTTTTGTAACAGATTATCCAAAGGAAATAAAAGCCTTCTATATGTATGAAAATGAAGACAAAAAAACCGTTGCAGCAATGGACCTTCTAGTACCTGGAGTTGGTGAAATCATTGGAGGAAGCCAAAGGGAACACAGACTAGATGTCCTTGAAGAAAAAATGAAAAATATTGGCATGAACATGGATACTTACGATTGGTATCTTGATTTGAGAAGATATGGCTCTGTAGTCCACTCAGGTTACGGACTAGGCTTTGAAAGAGCTGTTATGTATATAACTGGAATGAAGAACATTAGAGATGTGATTCCATTTCCAAGAACAGTTGGAAATGCTGAATTTTAGGAGATAATATGAATAAATATACACCAAGTGAAATAGAAAAAAAGTGGCAAGACTTTTGGGATGAACATGAATCTTTTGTTTGTGAAAATAATTCTGACAAAGAAAAATTCTACGCCCTTGTAGAGTTCCCTTATCCATCTGGACAAGGACTTCATGTAGGACATCCAAGACCTTATACAGCTCTTGATATTATTTCTAGAATGAAGAGAATGCAAGGATACAATGTTCTATATCCAATGGGCTGGGATGCCTTTGGTCTTCCAACTGAAAATTATGCAATAAAAAATAAAATTCACCCAGCTATAGTTACAAAAAATAACATTGCTCACTTTAAGGAACAATTAAAGTCAATTGGATTTTCCTTTGACTGGTCAAGAGAAATTAACACAACTGACCCAGAATATTACAAGTGGACACAATGGATTTTCTTACAATTATATAAAAATGGACTTGCCTACAAAAAAGAAATGCCAATAAACTGGTGTCCTTCATGCAAAGTTGGACTTTCTAACGAAGAAGTTGTAGGTGGCAAATGTGAAAGATGTGGCGAAGAAGTTGTTAGACGAGTAAAAAGTCAATGGATGTTAAAAATCACTGAATATGCAGATAGACTTATTAGTGACCTTGACGATTTAGACTTCATCGAAAGAGTTGTCACACAACAAAAAAATTGGATTGGAAGAAGTGAAGGGGCAAGCATAAACTTCTCACTAAAGGATTATGATGAAAAGCTTGAAGTTTTCACTACTAGACCAGATACAATTTACGGTGCAACTTATATGGTAATTGCGCCTGAACATCCATTAATTGAAAATCACGCAGATAAAATTGAAAATTTAGATGAAATAAATGCTTATAAAAAAGAATGCGCTAAGAAAAGTGAATTTGAAAGAACTGAACTGGAAAAAGACAAAACTGGTGTAGAAATTAAGGGAATTAAGGCAATAAATCCTCTTACAAATAAAGAAATACCTATTTGGATTTCAGATTATGTTCTTATGACTTACGGAACTGGTGCAATCATGGCAGTTCCTGCACATGACGACCGTGACTACGACTTTGCAAAGAAGTTTTCCTTAGAAATCATTCTAGTAATTGAAGGTTCAGATGTAAGTGAAAAGGCAAACACTGAAACTTCTACAGGCAAAATGATTAATTCAGGAATTTTAAATGGTCTTGAAGTTAAGGATGCCATTGCTAAGATGATTAACTATCTTGAAGAAAATAAGCTTGGCGATAGAAAGATAAACTATAAGTTAAGGGACTGGGTATTCTCAAGACAAAGATATTGGGGAGAACCAATTCCTATAGTTCATTGCGAAAAATGTGGTTATGTTGCTCTTCCAGAAGAAGAACTTCCACTTTTACTTCCAGATGTTGAAAATTATGAGCCAACAGATTCTGGTGAATCACCACTTGCTAAGATGACTGATTGGGTTAATACAACTTGTCCAAAGTGTGGTGGACCTGCAAAAAGGGAAACTGATACAATGCCACAATGGGCTGGTTCATCTTGGTACTTCTTGAGATACACTGACCCACACAATGATAAAGAACTTGCAAGCAAAGAAGCCATTGAATATTGGACTCCAGTAGACTGGTACAATGGTGGAATGGAACATACTACACTTCACTTATTATATTCAAGATTTTGGCACAAATTCTTGTATGACATTGGAGTAGTTCCAACTAAAGAACCTTATCAAAAGAGAACTTCTCACGGTATGATTCTTGGTGGCAACAACGAAAAAATGTCTAAATCAAGAGGAAATGTTGTAAACCCAGATGATATTGTAAGAGACTATGGTGCCGATACACTAAGATGCTATGAAATGTTTATTGGTGACTTTGAAAAGCCAGTTCCATGGTCAGAAAACGGCGTTAAGGGCTGTAGAAGATTCTTAGAAAGAGTTTGGAATTTACAAAGCCTAGTTGTTGATGGCGATAAGTATTCAGAAGATTTAGCATCTGAAATTCACAAGACTATTAAAAAAGTTACTGAAGATTATGGAAACCTAAAGGCAAATACAGCCATTGCACAACTTATGACACTTTCAAATGAATTTAGTTCTGCTGGAAAAATCACAAAAGAAGACTTTAGAACTTTCTTAATTTTATTAAATCCAGTTGCTCCACATATAACAGAAGAATTGTGGCAAGCCTGCGACTTGGGTGGAATTCTTTCTGAACAAGTTTGGCCTAAGTACGACGAAAAAATGACTATTGACGATGAAATTGAAATCCCAGTTCAATTTAATGGCAAGGTTAGATATACAGTTAAAATTGCAAGAGATGCATCACAAGAAGAAGCCTTTGAAGTTGCAGAAAAGGATGAACTTTTTGCAAAAAACACTGAAGGAAAGAAAGTTGTAAAGAAAATTTATATTCCAAATAAGATTGTAAATATAGTTGTAAAATAAAATTGAAAAGCACTTTATAGTGCTTTTCGTTCTTTATGAGGAGTTTTTATGAATAGCATGACTGGCTACGGCCTTTTTGAAAAGAGAAGCGAGGATTTTTATATAAAGGTAGAGATGAAATCAGTTAACAATAGATACCTTGACATAAATGTTAGGATGCCATCATCTATTATGTATGCTGAAGAATCTGTAAAATCTTTTATAAAAAGTAAGATCAAAAGAGGCAAGGTTGATGTCTTTATAAATTTTGAATATTTAGACTCTAGCGATGTTAAAATTGATGTTGACTATGAGCTTCTAAATAAGTATATTAGTATAAGTAAAGATTTACAGGAAAAGTTTGGAGTGATAGAAGATCTTTCTTTTTCTAAATTAATGGAAGACCCCAATATTTTCAAACCACAAAAGGCTGAATTTGATGGCGACTACATTAAAGATGAGCTATTAAAGGTAGTTGATCTTGCTGCCAAGGACTTTGTGGAAGCAAGAAATATTGAAGGGGAAAAAATTAAGGAAGATTTTCTAGTAAAATTAGAAGAGATAAAAAACATCACTGATTTTATTGAAAATAGAGCTCCAAGAACTCTTAAAGAAAATGAAGAGAGACTTAGAGAAAGAGTTAGTGAATACTTGGACTCTAGTGAGATAGATGAAGATAGGATTTTGACTGAAATTGCAATTATGCTAGACAAGCTTTCCATTGACGAAGAAATTACTAGATTGAAAATACATATAGATAATTTTAATGATATAATAAAGTCAGAGGGAGCCATAGGCAGAAAGTTAGATTTTCTAATCCAAGAGATGAACAGGGAATCCAACACAATTGGTTCAAAGTCAAATGATATTGAAATTACAAGCAAGGTAGTACTCCTTAAATCTGAAATTGAAAAGTTGCGTGAGCAAGCGCAAAATGTTGAATAATTAACAGGATGGTGATAATTTGGACGGCGGATTTTTATTAGTTTTATCAGGTCCTTCAGGTTCTGGAAAGGGAACTGTAAGTGAGGCTCTCATGAAAAACAACGACGATATAATTTTTTCTACTTCCGTAACTACAAGAACACCTAGACCAGGTGAAGTTAATGGCGAGAATTACTTTTTTGCCACAAGAGAAGAATTCGAAAAAATGGTAGAAAATGATGAGCTTTTGGAACATGCCTTTGTTCACACAAATTATTATGGAACACCAAAACAATTTGTCTTTGATGAAATTGAAAAAGGAGAAATTGTACTTCTTGAAATTGATGTGCAAGGAGCTTTACAAGTAAAAAAGAAATACAAAGAAGCAGTCTTCATATTTTTAATTCCTCCAACTATGGATGAACTTAAATCTCGTCTTGTTAAGAGGGATACAGAAACTGAAGATGAAATAGAAACAAGGTATAGAAATGCCTTTAGGGAACTTGACTTTGTTGGTGAATATGACTACTTTGTTATAAATGATGTAATAGATAATGCTGTTAAGGACATAGAAACTATTATAGCAGCAGAAAAATTAAGAGTTAAAAGACACAAAAACATCAAAAAGGAAGTTCAAGCAGAAGAGGAGAGAAATAAATGATTATACCATCTTTTAAAGATTTAAGTGAAGTTGCAAATTCTAGATATGAACTTGCAATCTTAGTTTCCAAGAGAGCAAGAAAATTAATTGACGGAAATCCAAAACTTATTGATACAGATAGTGAAAAGCCAGTTACAATTGCCCTAGAAGAAATAATGGCTGGAAAGATTAAATTTGGTGAAAAGTTATCTGATTCTCAATATGAAAAGAAAATTGCAGCAGAAAAAGAAGAATTAATCGCAAAAATTAAGCAAGAAAAAATAGAAGAATTAAACACAGAGGACCTAGAAGAGGAATAAAATGTTAAAGGGTAAAAAAATTCTTCTTGGAGTTACAGGTGGAATTGCAGCCTATAAATCTCCAGGGATTTGCAGTTTGCTAAGAAAATTAGGAGCAGAAGTTAAGGTTGTAATGACAAAAAATGCAAAAGAATTTGTCACGCCTCTAACTTTTCAGACTATGTCAAATAACATAGTCCACGTAGAAATGTTCAATCAGTTATTTAACATGGACGTGGAACATATTTCTCTTGCCAAGTGGGCTGATATAATAGTAATTGCACCAGCAAGCGCAAATTTAATTGGTAAGTTTGCAAATGGAATTGCTGATGACATGCTAACAACAGTTTTAATGGCATCTCGTTCAAAGGTAATGCTGGCGCCAGGCATGAATACTTTTATGTTAAATTCAGAAGCCAATCAAAAAAATATGCAGACTCTAAGAGATAGGGGAGTTATTATTTTAGATACCAAAGAAGATCTTTTGGCTTGCAATGACTATGGCAGTGGAAAAATGCTGGAGCCAAGTGAAATTGTTTATGAAATAGATAGAGCTCTAATGGAAAAGGACTTGGAGGGCAAGCATGTGGTTATAACGGCAGGTCCAACAGTGGAACCCCTTGATCCAGTTAGATTTATTTCAAACTATTCTTCAGGTAAAATGGGCTATGCCTTGGCAGATAATGCAAAGAAGAGAGGAGCCAAGGTCACTCTTATTTCTGGACCAACAAAAATAGACATTCCAAAGGTTGATAACTTTGTTAGGGTAAAAACTACTAGGGATATGTTTGAAGCTGTTGGAAAGTATTTTGATGACTGCCATGTACTAATTAAAGCTGCTGCACCAAGTGACTATAGACCTAAATCTTACAGCGAAGAAAAGATTAAAAAGGGCAAGGACAGTCAAATGAATTTAATCGAAATGGAAAAGAATCCAGATATTGCCGCTCACTATGGAAGCATGAAGAAAAATCAAATTATAGTTGGTTTTGCAGCTGAGTCCACAAATATTTATGAGTATGCAAAAGAAAAACTTGTAAAAAAGAATTTTGACATGATCGTTGTTAATAATATTAAGAAAAAGGGTGCAGGTTTTGGGGCTGACACAAATATAGTTTCTATTATCAGCAAAAACAACACTGATGATTTAGAGATTATGAGTAAGACAGAACTTGCCAAGGAAATTTTAGATAGGGTAAAAAAACTTATGAGCTAGAGAAATCTAGCTCTTTTGTAGGTGAAGAATGTTTGCAGATATTTTTATAGAAAATAATTTTCAAAAAATCGATAAACTCTATACATATATAGTAAAAGATGACCTTAAACCAGGTATGCGTGTTCTTGTGAATTTTGGCAAGTCTTACCGAGTTGGTATCGTCCTTTTTTTGCATGCAAATTATTCTGGTGAACATTTACATAAGCTAAAGGAAATTCATTCAGTACTTGATGATGAGCCAATTATTTCAGAGGACTTAATTGAACTTGGTCTTTGGATGAAAGATAGATATTTAATTGGTTACTCAAGAGCCTTTGCGCCAATTTTGCCGCCAGGAAATTTGCAAAAAATTAAAAAGAAAATTATTGTTGAAAAATATCCTCAGGGAAAAGAGCTTGAAGAATTAAATTCCATTGACCTAAATAAGTATTTTGAAGACTTAAATGAAGATGAAAAGAAAATAATAAAAAAATTAAGGGCAAAGGGCTTTGTAAAATATAAGTATGATTCACTTGTTCTTCTCAAGCCAAAGCTTGTAAATTATCTTAAGCTTTCAGAAAAATTTGATCCAAAAAATTTGGAGAATTTAAGCGAGAAGCAAGCCCAGCTTTTTAATTTTATCAAAGAGAAAAAAGATGTCTCTCGTGTTGAAGCCATGTCTCTACTTAAAATTTCCTATTCGCCAATAAAAACTCTAATAAAAAAAGATTTAATTTGTGAATACAAAAAAGAAGTTAAAAGAGAACCAGTGGAAAAGAATTTTGCGACAGAGAAGTTAGCTTTAAATGAGGAACAACAAAGGGCTCTTGCTAGCATTTTAAAGACAGATAAAGTTGTTTCTCTTCTTCATGGGCTTACTGGCAGTGGCAAGACTGAGGTTTACCTAAATCTTGCATCAAAAGTCATAAAAGAGGGCGGAGAGGTTATTGTACTTGTGCCAGAAATTGGTCTCACTCCACAAATGATTGAGAGGTTTAAGGGAAGGTTTGGCGACAGGGTTGCAATAATTCACTCAAAACTTTCTTCGGGAGAGAGATACGACGAGTACAGAAAAGTTTTAAATGGCGAAGTAAAAATTGTGGTAGGCGTAAGAAGTGCAGTTTTTGTTCCCTTTAAAAATTTAAAAATGATTATAGTAGACGAATCTCACGACTCCTCCTATGAATTTCACGACAACTTAAAGTACGACACTATTGAAGTTGCCATAAATAGAATGAAAAAGAGAGGCAAAGTTGTCCTTGGTTCTGCAACTCCTTCCATTGAATCCTATTTTTATGCCAAGAAAGATTTTTATAATCTATGTGAGTTGAAGAATAGGGCAAAAAAGGGAGCCTTTCTTCCAGATACAAAAATTATTGACATGAGAGACGAGCTAATAATGGGAAATATTTCTATTTTTAGCAGAGACTTGAAAAATGCAATGGAAGAAAAGCTAAAAAAGAAGGAACAAATAATTTTATTTTTAAATCGTCGCGGTTTTTCAAATTTTATCTCCTGCAGGTCTTGTGGAGAAGTCATTAAGTGCCATGAATGTGACATATCAATGACTTACCACAAGGCAAAGAATAGGCTCATCTGTCACTATTGCGGAAGCACAAAGCCACTTCCAAAAACTTGCCCAAGTTGCGGCTCGAAATTCATCAAGCAATTTGGAGTTGGCACGCAAAAGGTTGAAGAGGAAGTAAAAAAATTATTTCCAGAGGCGAGAGTTCTTCGCATGGATAGGGATACAACGACAAAGAAGGATTCCTATGATAAATTTTACGAAATTGTAAAAAATAGGGAAGCCGATGTAATTATTGGAACGCAAATGGTCTCCAAGGGTTTTGACTTTGAAAATGTAACTCTAGTTGGCATTGTGGCAGCAGATATGTCCCTATATATTTCTGACTACAAGGCCAAGGAAAGGACCTTCCAACTTATAACCCAAGTCTCTGGTCGAGCTGGTAGAGCATCAAAAAAGGGTCAAGTTATTATTCAAACCTATAGCCCTGACTCTGAAATTATAAAATATTCTGCCAGCGGCGATTATGAAGATTTTTATAATTATGAAATTGAAGAGAGAAAATTATTTTTATACCCACCCTACACAAAGTTAATTGAGCTTGAATTTTCTTCCTATGATGAAAGTTTGACTGAAGCCTGGGCAGGAAAATTTTTAAGGCAAATGTCCGTGGACATAAAAAATTTAGATTTAATGGTGACAAAATTTATTAAGTTGCCAAAGATAAAAAATATAAATAGGACCAAGTTTGCAGTAAAAGTGAGGCCAAAAGATTTAGCTTTGTTAATATATGGTCTTAAAAGGGTAATTATTAATAGCAAGATAGAAGAAGATAATAAAGTATTTTTAAATATAGACTTTAGGTGATTAAATGGCAACAAGAAAAATTAGAGAGGATGGAGATCCAATACTCAGAAAACAATCAAAGCAGGTAACAAATTTCAACGATAGATTAAAACTTTTAATTGAGGACATGTTTGAAACTATGGATGTGGCTTATGGTGTTGGTCTTGCTGCACCTCAAGTTGGAATTTTGAAAAGACTTATTGTAATAGATAATAGAGATGAAGAAGAGGGCAAGAGATTTTACATGATTAACCCCGAAATTTTTGAAAAAGAAGGGGAAGAAGTGTCTATGGAAGGCTGCTTATCTGTTCCTGGAAAACAGGGAACTGTTAAGAGAGCCAAAGATATAAAAGTTAGATACAATGACTTAGCTGGCGAAGAAAAAATCATGGAAGCTGAAGACTTTTTGGCGAGAATTATTCAACACGAAGTTGATCACTTAGATGGAATTTTATACACAGACAAGGCAATTGAAATGTATGAAGCGGAGAGTGAATAGTGATGAAATTTATCTTTATGGGAACTCCAGAATTTTCCGTTCCTATTTTAGAAAGACTCCATAAATTAGGTAAAGTTGCCCTTGTAGTTTCTCAAGAAGACAAGAGAAAGGGAAGGGGCAAAAAATTCACAAAGACTCCAGTAAAAGTTAAGGCTGAAGAACTTGGTCTTGAAGTTTATCAGCCTCATGATGTAAATTCTGAGGAGTCCATAGAAAAACTTAGAGAAGTCGATGCAGACATAATTGTTGTCGTTGCCTATGGACAAATTTTAAAGAGGGAAATTCTTGACCTTCCAAAAAAATATATTGTTAATGTTCACGCATCACTACTTCCAGAATTAAGAGGAGCTGCTCCAATTAATAGGGCAATAATGGAAGGCAAAGAAAAAACTGGCGTGAGCCTCATGAGAGTGGAAGAAGGACTTGACTCTGGCGCAGTATCTGCTGTAAAAGAAATTGACATAAAAGACATGAATGCCGGAGAGCTTGAAGATAAACTTTCTCTTATGGGGGCTGATCTCTTAGAAGAATTTATAAGAGAAGTGGAAGAAGATAAAGTTAATTTCACTCCCCAAGATGAAGGTAAAAAAACTTATGCAGATAAAATTTTAAAGGATGACTTGCTCCTGAATTTTAATGACAAGTCAAAAAACCTTGTAAATAAAATTAGGGGACTTAGCCCACATTACGGGGCAAAATTTTCCTATGAAGACAAGCTTTATAAAATTTTTGCTGCAGAAGAAATAGAAAATTCATCAGATAAAAAAGTTGGAACAATAATAAAATCAGACAAGGAATTAATTATTAAAACATTAGATGGCGCCATTTCTGTAAAGGAAATTCAAGCACCGGGAAAGCGCGCCATGAGAATTGATGATTTTCTTCGTGGAAATAAATTTGAAGAAAATTATGTCATAGGAGGGAAATAATGT
>OBRT01000203.1_pt1 | contig 18315 bp, 17 predicted proteins | sample 1494891 | NCBI WGS metagenome assembly OBRT01 (sample SAMEA3360688, study PRJEB22359) | human gut metagenome | biome: ENVO:urban biome; feature: ENVO:human-associated habitat; material: ENVO:feces | place: Bangladesh | collected 2011 | reverse complement strand
CAATGGAATCTGCTGTCGTATTAAATGACTACGAAACATTCATTGATAAAGTTTATCACACAATTTTATCTCAATAATGGAAGCAACCATTTTTATAGTTAGCCGTCTTTTAAAAGCATAAAAAAGAGGTCTTCATAATGAAAAACCTCTTTTTATAGTGTAAATATTAGAAAGTGTGTTTTGAAAAAAATAATAAAACCTACTTTACTAATATTCATGCGATAAGGTGCTTACTTCTCAATAGCAATCTTCTGAACGCGACGTTCATGACGACCACCTTCAAATGAAGCCTTAAAGAATGCGTCCATAATATCCTTTGCAGTCTTATTATCTACAAAACGTCCTGGCATTACAAGAACATTAGCATCGTTGTGTTGGCGAATAAGTTGTGCAACTTCTTTGTTCCATGCCAATCCTGCTCTAACTGCTTGGTGTTTATTGAGGGTAATAGCCATACCTTCGCCACTTCCACAGATAGCAATAGCAGGATAAACTTCTTCCTTTTCGATAGCTTCTGCCAGTGGGTGTGCATAATCAGGGTAATCACAACTTAAATCACTGTTGCAACCAAAGTCCTTATAAGGGAGCTTATGTTCTTCGAGATACTGAATAACAAACTGCTTTAATGGGTAGCCAGCGTGGTCGCAGGCAATACCTACTGTTTTAATTTCCATAAGCGTAAAGTATTAAAGAGCCCCACAGGCGTAATGCCTGTGAGGCTTGGTTATTAATTATGCTAAAAATGCTTTAACTTGTTCATATACATTCTGAGCGGTAAAGCCCAGTTTCTCGTCAAGTACCTTGTATGGAGCTGAAAAACCAAAGCTATTCAAACCAAATACAGTACCATTTGCGCCTACTAAACCTTGAAGTGTAATAGGCAAACCAGCGGTTAGACCAAATATTTTGGCATTCTTTGGGAGTATGCTCTCTTGATATTCAGCCGATTGAGTGCGGAATAAGCCTTCAGAAGGTGCGCTAACAATTCTAACTTTTATTCCTTCAGCTTTTAAAAGTTCGGCTCCAGCAATACATGTTGAAACTTCTGAACCGCTTGCCACCATGATAACATCATAATTTTCGTCAGAACCTGCTACGATGTAAGCTCCCTTGTGCGCTTCTTCGTATTTAGTACCTGCGGTAAGGTTGGTTACATTTTGGCGAGACAAAATCATTGCTGTTGGTGTATCGATGTTTTCCATTGCCATTTGCCAACAAATAGTTGTTTCTTCAGCATCAGCAGGGCGGAATACACGTACAGAATCTTTACCAGCGTGGTTTTGAAGTTTCTCCATTAAGCGAATTTGTGCTTCTTGCTCTACTGGCTCGTGTGTAGGACCGTCTTCACCAACACGGAAAGCATCATGGCTCCAAATGAATTTAACTGGAACTTGCATCAATGCAGCAAGGCGAACAGCAGGTTTCATGTAGTCAGAGAAAACGAAGAATGTTCCCATTGCGGTAACAACTCCGCCGTGAAGCATCATACCAATGCACATACAAGCCATGGTTAATTCGCTTACACCAGCTTGGAAGAATGCACCAGAGAAATCGCCACGAACGATACTCTTTGTCTTCTTTAAGAATCCATCGGTCTTATCTGAATTAGAAAGGTCGGCAGAAGAACATATCATGTTTGGAACTTGCTCGGCTAAAACGCCTAAACAAGTTGCACTCGCAGCACGAGTTGCTGAGTCCGCCTTTTGATTTACTGCACTCCAATCAATCTTTGGTGCTTTTTCGCTGAACCATTCTTGATATAATTTTGCCTTTTCAGGGTTAGCTTTCGCCCAAGCGTCTTCTTCAGCATGGCGTTTAGCAACGATTCCTTCCAATTCTTTTAAGCGTTTAGCATAGAGTTCTGCCACTTCTGGGAAAACTTTGAATGGATCGTCCAGGTCGCCACCTAAATTCTTTATTGTATTCGCATAAGCGTTGCCACCTAAAGGGGCTCCGTGAGTTTTGATGCTATGCTCGTAGCTTGAACCATCTTCTTGCAACGCACCCTTACCCATAATGGTTTTACCTATAATAAGGGTAGGACGTTCCTTTTCAGTGAGGGCTTCATCTAATGCTTTACGGATTTCATCAACATCATTACCATTGCAAGTAAGAACATTCCAACCCCATGCTTTATATTTAGCCGCTGTATCTTCGTTCATGACCACTCCACACTCTGTTGAAAGCTGAATGTCGTTAGAGTCGTAGAACATGATAAGGTTGTTAAGACCTAAATTTCCAGCAATGCGACCAACGCCTTGAGAGATTTCTTCTTGAATACCTCCATCGGAAATATAAGCGTAAATCTTGTGTTGCATCACCTCTTTGCCTAAGCGTGCTTCGAGGAATTTCTCTGCAACAGCTGCTCCAGCAGCGAAGCTATGTCCTTGTCCTAAAGGACCAGAAGTATTTTCAATACCTCTTTCGATATCTCTTTCAGGATGTCCAGGAGTAGGGGAACCCCATTGACGGAAATCCTTTAATTCGTCTATTGTAAATTTTCCTTGTAAGGCTAATGCTGAATACAACATTGGCGACATGTGTCCAGGGTCAAGAAAGAACCTATCGCGTCCCGCCCATTTTGGTTGTGCTGGGTCGAATATTAAATATTCTGAGAAAAGGACATTAATAAAATCTGCTCCACCCATCGCTCCACCAGGGTGACCTGATTTAGCTTTTTCTACCATGGAGGCAGCAAGGATTCTAATGTTGTCCGCTGCGCGGTTCATAACTTTGTTGTCGTTCATAAAATTTAGATTAATAATATATGTTTATTCTATTTGCAAATATAATAAATTCTTTGGATAGCGCAAAATAAAAGGAGTAAATTTTGTCAATCTTTTTATATTCCACAAAATACAACTTTTGACCTACAAACTTCTATTTCTCCTTCTTCTGAATCTTTGGTAATACGAATAGCTATTTCGTTTTGCTCTGTTTCTATCGCTTTATCGGTGTAGAAATGAAGAATTTCACCAATGTGTGATTCTGTGATATAAGCTATCTCTAAACGTTTTACACGTTTTGTCTGAAATATTTTGAGTGGAAATAAGTCGAATATATGCTCGATATATTTTATGGAATTTACATGCCCGTTGATATCAATATCACAAAACTTGGGTTCTAAAGTTTTTACCAACTGTAAGTTTTCGCCTATTTTTACTCGAGAAAGTTTCTCTATGGGATTAAAATAATCCTTTTCAAGATATTGAGAAATGACCCCATTGTTTACCTCTAATATATCAACAGGTTGTCGGGAGTCTGTATCTATCATTGCCCAAATACTTTTCCCATAGCCAAAAATAGTTCCTTCATCATTTGAAATTTTGAAATTGCGACTTGTGAAAAATCGCATAACGCTATCAACCCAAGTTTCAATATTAAATTTTTCGTATATGTAAGGGACTTTTTCTAATTCAATTGCTAATCTACTTAGCACCCACGTTTTATGAATGCTTTGTAGAAAAATTACGCCATAACCTCTATCGTTGCTATGAAAGTCTGCTGTATTCAGAAGGTCATTTCCTAAATTTCCTATAAAAAGATGCTTCGTGAAGTCGCATCTAAAGGGGTCTGCCCTAAAAGGATATTTCCCAATATTTGGAAGTTTGCCCATAATAATAAATTCTAAACAAAAATTCCTCGGCACTTTCGTACCGAGGAATATTATTTATCGTAATTTTAAATTACTCTTTTGCTGTTATTTACTTAACGTAAACTACTGCAAGACGATTAGAAGTTGTACCTTGTACACCCTTACCTGTAGCTTCGTCAACGATTACGCCACGACCTGAGAGGTATTCTGCAACAACCTTAGCACGGTTTTCAGACAATGTTTGGTTGAATGCTGCGTTACCTTCTGGAGATGCTGTACCAACGATTTGTACGTGGCTACCTTCCTTAACATTGTCAAGAGCAGCCTTAGCTTCGTTTGTAAGGTTATACTTAGCTTGAGCGAATGTTACGAATACGAGGTCAGAAACTGTGAATTCCTTAACAGCTGGAACTTCCTTGATAACTTCCTTAGTGATAACTTCTGGCTTGCGGTTACGGAGTTCGTTGATTTGTGCGTTAAGTGCATCAATTTCAGCTTGGTCGCGTGGAGTAACGATTGTGAAGTTGTGTGAACCATTAGAGTTCTTGAACTTGTAAACGATACCTGCATTCAATTGAACCATTGATTTGTTAATGTTGTATTCCATTCCTTCGTAGCCATCACCATTCAATGCATACGTAATAGAAGGTTCAACATATACTTGCCATTGCTTGTCAGAACCAAAGTTGAAAGCAAAGTCAAGACCAGCCTTAGATGTTGCTACATTCAAATTCTTAAAACCTTTGTTGTTGAAAGTGTGACCCCAACCAATGCCATAGATTGCGCTTACTTCGAAATTACGTGGAGTACCTTTGTAACCACCAAACCAATTGCTCAAGTTAATTGTACCGAGCAAAGAAGTGTTGATGAAGCGAACTGCTGTTCCAAAAGATTCGTATGGCTTGTTTGAGAAGTATGCATTGCTTTCAATAGCCAAACCAAATACTGGTGTAAAATAACGACCGATGCGAAGACCTGCGTTAGGGTTGAGGTCGCTCAACCACTTGTGTCCTGTTGTCTTTGTTGCAACACCACCATTAATACCTACATAAATGTTGTCGAAAGTTTTGCTTTCTGCAACAGTTTGTGCTGATACTGAAACTGCCATAGTAGCGGCAGCTAACAATAAACCTAACTTTTTCATTTCTCTGAATTTATTAATACTTAAAAAATAATTACCTATATTTAGTACTGCAAAGTAATAAAAAATTACGCAAATGACCAAATTTTTTTAAAGAAAAATGTACAAAACTGCCATATCGAGGGTATTTTGTGTCTTTTTTACCCTTTGATTGTGATAAAATCTGTACGAATAAACATTTTTAGTGTTAAAAAAAGAACAACAAACAGGAGGCTTCATAGCATCACTGCTGAAAGCCTCCTTAACAAAATTAGAGAGTTAAAGTGTTCTTTTTGTTTCTGTGATAATATTTTTTCCAATTTCCACAGCTTCTATATTTAGTGGAATCATGCCATGATGGCGTTCAGGAAGGGTTTTATACAGTGCTTTTTGGAGTCCGTCAAGACTTACAATTGGACAAACTTTAAGTAATCCGCCAAGTACAATCATATTGAAAACTTTCGAATTTTTCATTTCTGCAGCTTTGTTCATTGCATCTATTCTATAAGTCTTTATATCTGAACGTGTAGGCGGATTAATTATTCCAAATCCGTCATATATCAAGATTCCACCCGTTTTTACTTTTGGCTCAAATTTTTCAAGTGATGGTTGGTTCAGCACAATAGCTACATCGTACTTGCTAAGAATTGGTGATGAGATGCGTTCATCGCTTATAATGACCGTTACGTTAGCTGTTCCACCACGCTGCTCTGGTCCGTATGCAGGCATCCATGTTACCTCTTTATTTTCCATCAATCCCGAATAGGCAAGAATTTTTCCCATTGAAAGGACACCTTGTCCGCCAAAACCGCTTATTATTATTTCTGTATTCATCTGTAAGTTCCTTTCGTTTTATATTCCCGTTGTATCTTTTAAGTCTCCCTTTTCATAATGTGGGAACATATTTTCACGCATCCATTCGTTGGCTTGTGCTGGTGTAAGTTTCCAACCACTGTTGCAAGTTGCTACAATTTCTATTAAAGCACTGCCTTTTCCTTGCATATTAGCATCAAATGCTTTGCGTATTGCTTTTTTCGCTTTTGTGATAGAGGCAACTGTATCAACGCTTTGTCGTGTAACATAGCACGTTCCTTCTAATCTACTTGCCAAATCAGTCATGTTTAATGGGTAACCATGTATTTCTGGCATACGACCAAACGGACAGGTTGCTGTTTTTTGTCCTAATAAAGTAGTTGGTGCCATTTGTCCTCCTGTCATACCATAGATTGCGTTGTTTATGAAAATAATGGTAATATTTTCTCCTCTATTGAGTGCGTGAATGGTCTCAGCTGTACCGATACAAGCCAAATCGCCATCTCCTTGATATGTAAATACAAGTTTGTCAGGCCATAAACGCTTTATACCTGTTGCTACTGCTGGTGCACGTCCGTGAGCTGCTTCTTGCCAATCAATATCCAAATATCGATAAGCGAAAACAGCACAGCCGACAGGACTGACGCCTATCGTTTTGTCTTCCATACCCATATCGGCTATCACTTCTGCAATGAGTTTATGCACGACACCATGCGAACAACCTGGGCAATAGTGCATGGTTGTGTCGTTCATTAGTTTGGGTTTTGCGTACACCAGATTTTCTGGTGATATTATATCGTTTGCTGCCATAAGGCAATCCTCCAATTCTATTTTATAATTTTTTCCTTTAACGATTCAACTATTTCTTCTGGGTCAGGCACAATACCTCCCAATCGTCCGAAATGCTCCACAGGTATAGTTCCATTAATTGCCAAACGCACATCTTGTACCATCTGACCTGCATTAATTTCGCTTACCAAGATACCTTTTTTACCTTTTGCAATCTCCTTTAATTCCTTGTTAGGGAAAGGCCAAAGTGTAATAGGTCTGAACAATCCTACCTTTATTCCTTCTTCTCTTGCCAATGCCATTGCTTTCTCTCCGATGCGGGCTGCACTACCAAAGCTAACGATTATGTAATCGGCGTCTTCACATTGCAATGCTTCGTATCTTGTTTCTGTTTCTTGAATTTGCTTGTATTTTTCTTGTAAATGCAAATTTCGTTGTTCCATCACTTCTGATTGCAATTCAAGCGATGTTATAATATTAGGTTCACGACCACCTTTTCGCCCTGTTGTAGCCCATGGGCATTCCTTTTCAATTTCCTCTTCTGTACGTCGAGGTTTCATTGGTGGCAAAACAACCTTCTCCATCATTTGTCCAATGACACCATCTGAAAGTATCATTGCGGGGTTGCGATATTTAAAAGCTAATTCAAAGGCAATATCAACAAAGTCCGCCATTTCTTGAACAGAGTTAGGTGCTAATACGATAACATTGTAATCACCATTACCTCCTCCTCTTGTAGCTTGAAAATAATCGCTTTGGCTTGGTTGAATCGTACCTAATCCAGGTCCTCCACGTTGTACGTTTATGAAAACTCCTGGTAATTCAGCTCCTGCCATATAGCTTATTCCTTCTTGCATGAGTGCAATACCTGGCGACGAAGACGATGTTAGTACACGTTTTCCTGCGCCAGCCCCACCATAAATCATATTAATTGAGGCAGTTTCGCTCTCGGCTTGTAGTACAACCATTCCTGTGGTTTCCCATGGCTTCAGTTGCGCTAATGTTTCAATAATTTCACTTTGTGGTGTAATCGGATAACCAAAATATCCATCAGTACCACATCTTATGGCAGCATGAGCTATGGCTTCGTTGCCTTTCATCAATTTAATTTCTTGTTCTGCCATTTTGTTATTCCTCCACTTTTTTTCTATAAACCGTAATGCAGCCGTCTGGACAGACCATAGCACAAGCAGCACAACCAATACAAAGTTCTGCGTTGGCAGGCTCTACGAATGGGTATCCGTGGGCATTTACTTTCTTTTGAGCTATGTCTATTACGTTTTTCGGGCATGCTACCTTACACAGTTGGCAACCCTTACATCTGTCTGTATTAACGACAATTGCTCCTTTCATCTTACTCATTGTTTTTGTATTTTAAGGATTGTATGCGTCCTTGTTGTAGAAGTTGAATACATCTTCCAACATTTTTTTTGCCTCTAAAGCTGGCGACTCAGGTTCGAGTGCTATGGCTTCTAAGTAACAATTCATTGCTTTACTTAAATCACCTTTTTTCCTATATTCGTTTCCTTGCTGGAAATATTCTTCCGCAGTCATATTCCCCCTTTCTTGTCCGTTTGTTTTGTGTTGAAAAAGGTAGGAGAAAATCGTTCTTTCTCCTACCTTATTATATTTTTACCTTATTTATAGTATTCCTTTTTCCCTGCTGCGAGTGTGTTTTTCATCAATGAACAAATTGTCATTGGTCCAACACCACCAGGGACAGGGGTAATATAAGAACACTTAGGTGCAACTTCGTCAAACTTAACATCGCCTGACAAACGGAAACCACTTGGACGAGAGGCATCAGGAACACGAGTTGTACCTACATCGAGTACGACTGCGCCTTCTTTTACCATATCAGCAGTAACAAATTCTGGCATACCTATCGCTGCAATAATGATGTCAGCAGCACGGCACTCTTCTTTTAAAGTTTTTGAGTGTGAGTGGCATACTGTAACAGTTGCATCTCCAAAGTGCTTCTGCATCATCAATTGTGCCATTGGTTTACCAACGATATTGCTGCGTCCTAAAATCACACACTTCTTTCCAGAAGTAGGGATATTGTAGTGTTGAAGCAAAGTAAGCATACCTAAAGGTGTTGCTGAAATAAAGCAAGGTAAGCCAATCGCCATGCGACCAACATTGATAGGGTGGAATCCGTCAACGTCTTTGCGATAGTCTACTGCCATTATTATCTTTTGTTCGTCAATGTGCTTTGGTAAAGGCAATTGCATGATGAATCCATCGACATCATCATCTTTGTTCAATCTATCTACACATGCGAGCAATTCTTCTTCTGTTACATCAGATTCGTAACGAATGAGCGAAGATTTAAATCCGCAAGCCTCACAAGCAAGAACTTTATTTTTAACATAAGTTTCACTGCCGCCATCGTGTCCTACGAGTACTGCTGCGAGGTGTGGTTGTTTCCCACCATTCTCAACGATTTTTTTTACTTCTTCCGCAATTTCCTTTTTGATAGCTGTTGCGGTAGCTTTACCGTCAATTAATTTGTATTCCATAAGGTTCCGGTCTTAGGTTTTAATATTGTTATTATATTTTTGGCATTCCAGGCATATTTTTCATTTTGCCCATCATACCAGCCATTTTCGAGCCTGTTACCATTTTCATCATCTTGCGGGTTTGGTCGAATTGTTTTACAAGACGGTTTACTTCTTGAATATTCGTACCAGAACCTTTTGCAATGCGTTGCTTGCGAGAGTTGTTTAACACTTCAGGATTTGTTCTTTCCTTTGGTGTCATACTCTGAATAATGGCTTCTATTCCCTTGAAAGCGTTGTCGTCAATATCCACATCACGTATTGCCTTTCCTACACCTGGTATCATTGCAGCAAGGTCTTTGAGATTACCCATTTTTTTGATTTGCTGAATTTGGTTGTAGAAATCATTGAAGTCGAATTGGTTTTTCTGAATCTTCTTTTGAAGTTTCTTAGCTTCTTCTTCGTCAAATTGTTCTTGCGCACGTTCAACCAATGATACTACGTCGCCCATGCCCAAGATTCTGTCAGCCATACGATTAGGGTGGAAAACATCTAATGCCTCCATTTTTTCGCCCGTACCGATAAACTTAATAGGTTTGGTTACGACTGTACGAATAGAAAGAGCTGCACCACCACGTGTATCACCATCAAGTTTTGTCAAGACAACACCATCGAAATCGAGTCGGTCGTTAAACTCTTTTGCTGTATTTACCGCATCTTGACCCGTCATTGAATCAACTACGAATAATACTTCATCAGGGTTTACATGTTTTTTTAAACTCTCAATTTCGTTCATCATCTCTGTGTCTACTGCCAAACGACCAGCAGTATCGATGATAACAACATCGTTTCCGTTTGCCTTTGCTTCCCTAATAGCGTGTTCTGCTATGGCATTTACGTCTTTGCTTTCAGGTTCACTATAAACTGGAACACCTACCGATTCGCCTACAACTTTTAATTGTTCTATAGCCGCAGGGCGATACACATCGCACGCAACGAGTAACGGCTTTTTATGTTCCTTAGTCTTCAATAAATTTGCAAGTTTTCCAGTAAATGTTGTTTTACCAGAACCTTGCAAACCACTCATTAAGATGATTGCTGGCTTGTTTTCAAGGGTCAATCCTACGGTTTCGCCTCCCATTAATTCGGCAAGTTCATCGTGAACTATTTTTACCATTAATTGGCCAGGCTTAACCGCTGTCAATACGTTCATACCCAAAGCTTTCTGCTTTACAGTATCTGTAAACGATTTTGCTACTTTGTAATTGACATCGGCATCTAACAATGCCCTACGAACATCTTTGAGCGTTTCCGCTACATTTATTTCCGTTATCTTTCCCTCGCCTTTTAAAATCTTAAAGGAGCGGTCAAGACGGTCGCTTAAATTCTCAAACATTATATTAAAGTTTCTTATTTCGAAATAACTGCAAAGTTAATGAATTACATAAAAAACCGCAAATAATTGGGTAACTTTTTTAGGTTTCGTCTTTAAATATTGTAAAAACTTTCCTTAGTTTTCTTTGATTTTTCTAATTGTTGGGAGAAAACTTTGTCGGTTCAGAAATAATTCATAAATTCGCATCGTCAATATAGATTTGAGTGTTGCAGAAAGCGACAGCTCAATGTTATTAAAAATGCAAAATAGCTTTAAAAATGGAGTATTTTATCAATATTAATAATGAAAAACGAGGACCTTATACATTAAAGGAACTTGCAGAACGTAGCATTGAGGCTACAACTTTGGTGATGGTTTCTAACTCAAACGAGTGGATTCCTGCATGGCAAGTGGAAGAATTGAGAAGCATATTAATGGATAACTCTAATGAAAACATGAAAGAGCCTGTTAATGAAACGGAAACTTTAAATCAAGAATCAACTATAAATGGGAAACCAATAGAAGAAATTCCGTACGTTGAAGCGCAAACTATTTCAGATAAAACCTATTATCATGAGCCTGAAAAGAAGTCGAAAACGATGCAAGGTTGTTTGATAGGTGGACTTATTGGAATCGCATTTCTCATTGCATTGATGATATTTACTTGCCCAAATACCGACCAACACAAAGAGGCTTTGTCAGATGTGGTTACACAAACCATCACTGAATCGGCTCAAGATGCAGGTGAAAATACGAATAGTGATGTGATAACCAAGGCTTTTCAAACGATAGCTAATGCTTTTACTCGTAAGGTAATTGATGCTGCGGTGGACAATTTGATACACGTTGATAATTACGTTATCTGTTCGGTGGGTAAGGTTCACTACAATAATCAAGATAAAATCGTTTCGTTTGGTGTGTTTAATCACGTGTTTACTGTAGACAAAGAACAGCTAAAAGAGGCTTCCGAAAAATATTATAAGACAGCGGAACTGAATATTGAACAAGAGCTTGAGCAGAAAGTACAAAAAGAACTGAAAGAAAATATTATAGACCCAACAACTGATTTAATAAAAGGAGTAGTGGGTTCTGCTATCAATGGCATTTTAGATGAATTTGGAACATCGTCTGATGATGCGAATAGTGCTGATATGTCTGACCAATTAGAAGATTCTATTTGACTTGCAACGAAGCGAAATAGAAATATTTTGTAAACCATTGTTATTCAATGATATATAAAAAACGCACGAAGCTGCTTAAAAAAAATAGGCTCTTTTGAACGATAAAACAGGCTCTTTTGAACCATGAAACAGGCTCTTTTTTCGGAAAGAGCCTGTTTTTTTTAAAAAGAGAGCGGAATATGTAAAAAGCGAGGCTCTTGTCCTTTTCTTCCGATATCTGTTAAAATCGCCTTTGAATAAATCCGATTTTGTTTTATTTAAATAAATATTTAGGGAAAAACCTATCTTAAGTTAGGGAAAATCCGTATATTTGCACAATCAGATGTAGTATTTTTGCATCAGATAGAAAAACGGAAAATAAGAATAACAAATACATAACAAATAAATGGAGGTAAAAATCATGAAACGATTCATACTATTTTCATTAATGGCAGTAGCACTTCCTCTCTCAATGATGGCGCAAGATGATGTTTATTTTATACCATCTAAACAGTCTGTAAAGAATGTTGAAGTTCAAGTAGATGATAGCCCAACTTATTATAGTGGTATCGGGAAAAATGATTACGACTACAATCGTCGTGCAAATTTGCAAGGTTCCTATAAAAAAATAGGTCGTGATTCGTTGGGCAACGACATTGTAGAATATCGTACAAATGACGGAATGAGTCGAATAGATACGATTTATCAATTCGAACGTTATTACGAAAACAATTCAGACGACTTTGCTTACAGTCGTCGTATGGGACGTTTTGATGACTTTTATGGCTATCGTAACTATTGGGGCTATGGTTATCCTGCAGTAGGAGTTTACGCCTCTGTTGGCTATTGGAATCCATGGTACGATGATTTCTACGACCCTTGGTATTATGGGTATCGTGGTTATTACGGTTGGGGTAGCTATTATGGTTATGGAGGATACTATGGTTGGTATAATCCATGGCGTTACAATTATGGTTGGGGCTATCCTTATTATGGATATGGTTACCCTTACTACGGCTATGGTTACCCTTATTATGGAAATCGCTATTACGGCTATTATAATGGTCATACTGGCACTGGAAACCATTTTGGTAGAAACAATAATTATAGTGGTCAAACCTACCGCAACAACTCTAATCGCGTGTTTGGTAACATGAATCAACGTTCATCTCGATACGGCAATAATAATTCGAACTACAATTCACGAAATACATACAATAATAGTCGTTTTGGAAACCAAAATAGCCGTTTTGGAAATCAACAAAGTCGTTTTGGAAATCAGCAACGTCAAAGCCAATTCAATAACTACGATAGAGGTAACACACGTTTTTACAACTCAAGTTCCTTTGGTAGTGGCTCACGCAGTGGTGGTGGTAGCTTCGGCGGAGGTTCTCGTAGTGGCGGTGGCTCCTTTGGTGGTGGTTCAAGAGGGGGCGGTGGCAGCTTCGGTGGACATAGATAAATCGTTAGATAGTAATAGTATAGAAAATTAAAAACGTCTAAATAAATTTGTAAATTATGAAGATGCATTATTATTTGTTGGCAGCAACTTTAATATCGTTGCCAGCAGTAGCTCAGGAAACATACGAAAATGCGAAACTGACAGGTTCCGACCTTAATGGAACTGCTCGTTATGTGGGTATGGGTGGTGCTATGGAAGCTCTTGGTGCCGACATTTCTACTATAGGAAGTAACCCTGCTGGTATCGGTTTGTTTCGCCGTTCACAAGTAACTGTTAGCGGTGGCTTGTTGATGCAACACAAAGGCAAAGAATTTGCCGATGGTAAAAAGACCAATGCAAGTTTCGATCAGATAGGTTTTGTCTATTCAACCCGTGCTCGTAACAACTCAAATATGAATTTTGGGTTCAACTATACGAAAGGAAAGAATTTTGATTATATTCTTAACGCATCGAATAAATTGGGACATGGCTCGCAAAACAATCAGTCGTTCATTAAGAATGTGATTGGCAACGATGCGCAAGGTGGTTTCAATGTGCGTAATGATGGTAAAGAAAATATTGGTTATCAGAATAGTAGGAGTAACGATGTAGCATGGACTTGGAACCAATTAGACTATCTTTACTTTAACACTCTGCTTCCAGATGCTACTCAAAAAAATACTTATAAAAGCTATCTTGCTGATGAATTTATATTTGATAGAGCCAACACAGGCTACATTGGCAACTATGATTTTAACGTAAGTGGTAGCATTCAAGATAAGGTCTATCTTGGTGTAACCTTTGGTTTGAAAGACGTTCATTACAATGGTCAGAGCCAATATGATGAAAAATTGGCTAACAATTTGGGCGGTGTTTTATCACAAGATATTAGAACAATAACAGGTACAGGATTTGATATTACTGCAGGTGTTATCGTTCGTCCAATTTATGACTCCCCATTTAGATTCGGTGCCTATGTAAAAACTCCTACATGGTATGATTTGCGTACTGAAAACGTTAGCCGTGTTGATGTCGATGCAAACATAAATGCTACGAATACATGGGGAGAAGTGAAAAATGCTTACGAATTTAAGATTTGGACACCATGGAAGTTTGGCTTCTCATTGGGGCATACCATTGGAAATTACTTAGCTTTGGGACTTACCTACGAGTACGAAGACCATTCAACAATAAATACTCGTGTGAACAATGGCGTTTATTACGATTATTACGGCGATGCAGTGGAAACAACAACTGCCGACTATGCTATGAACAAGCATACGGAGCAAACCTTAAAAGGGGTTAGCACATTGAAATTGGGTGCTGAATATAAGCCAGTTAGCAATTTTGCTTTGCGTGTAGGTTACAACTATGTAAGTTCAAAATATGATAAGAATGCGCAAAAAGACCCTTCTGTTCCTTCTTACGGAACGAATTATCAATCGACAACCGATTTTGTAAATTGGGACGCTATTAACCGTTTCACAGCTGGTGTGGGCTATCAAGTAAAAAATTGGAATATAGATTTGGCTTATCAATATAGTGCGCAAAAGGGCGATTTCTATCCGTTCTCAAACATGGCAGTGGTGGATAAGGCTACTAAAACGACTTATTCAAACACTTCAACTGCAACAAAGATTGATAATAACAGAAGCCAACTCTTATTAACGTTGGGCTATAAGTTCTAAATTAAGGCGTTGGACGCTTTCAAATAATAAAAAAATCACGATGAATATAAGTGTATTTATCGTGATTTTTTATTGTCTGCAACTTTTCTTTTTATTTTTTACGAACGTAATCAACAAAGGCATAGGCTGGTGAATCGTCTGTTTTAGGACGTTCCTCCTTGTTTTCTATTTCCCATGTTCCATCATTATATTCTGGGAAAAATACATCAGCATGGGGTGGGGTAGCATCTATTTCAGTTAAATAGAGTCGGTCTGCGATTTGCAAACCTTCTTTATATACGCTTGCACCGCCCATAATAAATGCTTTTTCGTTAGCTCCGATGTGTTTTAACGCCTCGTTGAGTGAGGTAAAAACATCACAATTAGGAAAATTTGTACTTGTTTGGCTTAATACAATATTACGTCTGTTGGGTAAAGCACCCTTTGGAAGCGACTCGAAAGTGCGCCTTCCCATGATAACTGTATGTCCTGTTGTGAGTTGTTTAAATCGTTTTAAGTCTTCTTTAATGAAGTAGACCGTATCGTTTTGATAGCCTATTGCACGATTTTTCGCAACGGCTGCAATGATATTTATTTCCATTTTTATTTTCTTTCCTATTTCCTTTTATTTTTGCAAGTGTGTTTTTTTATACGAATGCCACTCTACGAGTTTTTTAAACCGACACTTCCGCAGCAATATGAGGGTGCGGATTGTAGTCAATAAGTTCAAAATCTTCGTATTGAAAGTCGAATATACTTTTTACATTCGGATTGATTTTCATCTTTGGCAATGGGCGTGGCTCACGTGTTAGTTGCAGTTTCGCTTGTTCTAAATGATTCAAATAAAGGTGGGTATCGCCAGTTGTGTAAACAAAATCGCCCACTTCAAGTCCTGTTGCTTGTGCCATCATTTGCAAAAGGAGTGCATACGAGGCTATATTGAATGGTACTCCCAAAAAAGTATCGGCTGAACGTTGATACAATTGCAATGAAAGTTTGTCGTTTGCCACATAAAATTGGAAAAGACAATGGCAAGGTGGCAATGCCATATCCTCTACTTCGGCTGGATTCCATGCCGTTACGAGCATACGACGAGAGTTTGGATTGTGCTTTATCATATCCACTACATCAGAAATTTGGTCAATAGTGCCTCCTTTATAGTTAGGCCATGAACGCCATTGATGCCCATAAACAGGTCCTAACTCGCCATTTTCGTCTGCCCATTCATTCCAAATTCTAACACCATGCTCCTGCAAATATTTCACATTTGTGTCGCCTTTGAGAAACCAAAGTAATTCATAAATGATGCTTTTTAGGTGCAATTTCTTTGTTGTCAGCAATGGAAAACCCTCTTGAAGATTAAATCTCATTTGGTTACCGAATACTGATAATGTTCCTGTTCCAGTGCGGTCGCCTTTCTGAACACCGTCCGTTATGATGCGATTGAGCAGTTCAAGGTATTGTTTCATATCTGTATTTTATTTATTATCGATTGTTCTTCAGGCAAATGGCTACTCTTTATGCGCCACTCCTGTGGGTATAAATTGTTGGCACGGTTGCCTAAATTTTTGGCAAAGCCTATGGCAAGTCCTTTAAAAGTAAGGGTTACGATACCTTTTGGAGCGTTGCTTTTCAGTGTAATTGCCTCTCTTCTAAGATATTTTATAGCCGTTTCATAGTTGATTTCTATCTTTGGAAAATCGTTTTTACCATTTATCATGAGAGCCAAACTATGGTCGGGGACAACATTCTTACCCTTTGTTGTGCCAGCCTTTACCCCATGGGCTATGATATGCAACTTTTTCTTAGCTTCGGCAATCAATTTTTCGCCATTTATTGTATGCTTTTCTGCCAAATTAGGGTTTGTTCCAGCCTTTTTTATCACTGCCATAAACAAGCCTTCGCCCTTTGTAAATCCGGGAATAAAACGATAAACAGGGAACGAATCTTTATCTTTTAACGGATTATTGATGAGCGACCCCATTATATTCCAATCCTTTTCTGTTTTTACTTCCAACAATTCAGCGTTGTATTCATTGAGAATCCATGCGATATTTTCCTCGTTTTCATGCGCATTAAATGTGCAAGTAGAGTAAATAAGGAGTCCGCCAGAATTTAAATTGTCCCATATATCAGCCACGATACTGCGTTGTAATTGCCAACAATTTGCTACATTTTTCTCGCTCCATTCTACCATTGCCTGTTCGTCTTTGCGGAACATTCCTTCTCCAGAGCATGGAACATCAGCGACAATCACATCGAATTTGAGTTTTGTTTTCTTATAATCTATCGGATAATTATTGGTTACAACAACGTCAGGGTGTCCAAATTTTTGTACATTTTCGGCTAAAATTTGTGCCCTTTTGCCCATTGGTTCATTGGAAAAGACAATACTTTCTGACGGAATAGCCGTTCTTGCGCATGTTGTTTTGCCCCCTGGAGCAGCACAAAGGTCGAGCAATGCAACAGGAAAATGAACAAATTGTCGTAAAATATGGGCAAGAAACATCGAAGAAGCCTCTTGAACATAGTATGCACCAGCGTGTATCAAAGGGTCGAACGTAAAGTTGGGTCGCTCGTTAAGGTAAAATCCCTCCTTGCACCATGGTATTTGCGTGGGCTTTAACGCCTCGTTAATGGTAGCATTGGCAGGCAATTTGAACGGATTGAGGCGGATACTAACAGGCGAAAGCTGCCCCAAACCCGACAAAAACTTATTGAAGCGTTCTTCGCCAAATAACTCTTTTGTGTATGCAACAAAGGCTTTTGGCAACTTATTGTCGTCAAAAGTCTTTGCATTTTGGTCTTGATCTTGATGTTTTTCCATAGCTATTTTGCTTTCTTCGTGCCATTATTGAATCTCAAAATAAACATCGCCGTCGTCCTCTAAGGTTTCTTTTTCCTTTGGTTTTGGAGGATTTTTAAGATTACCTTTCTCGTCAAACATACCGTAAGTGGTGCGGAGAACAACAAATTCGGTACGCCTATTCATTTGGTTGGCTATTTCTTGTTTGTCTTTTGGCAACGATTTTATAAACTCTTCGGTAAGTACCTGACCTTCTTTTAGCCATGGATATTTCTCTGCAACTTTCTTTCTTATGGTTTTAGGCTTACCCTCTCCGTAACCAACAGGTGACAAACGGTCGGCTGAAACACCTTTCTTTATCAAGTAAGCCACCACCGCATCGGCTCTTCTTTGTGCCAAATTCTTGTTGTATTCAGCCCGTCCTAAGTAGTCGGTGTGTGCCGAAAGTTCTATGGTAACGTTAGGATTTTCGTTTAAAAGTTTCACAAGATTGTCTAATGCAGCCTCCGATTCTGGTCGAAGTGTAGCTTTATCAAAATCGTAGAAGATGTTGTCAATCATGACAGGTACACGAATGCTCGCCAAAGGGAATTGCAAAGTATATTCTTTCGTTTCCTTTACAGGCTCAACCTTTAACTCTTCTTTGTGGTTAAGGAAACCTTGACACGTTGCTAAGAGAATGTAATTCACGTTAGGCTTTATTTCTTGCTCGAACGACCCATCGCCTTTTACCGATAATTTTAGGTTTGTTCCGTCGTCGCCCACTAAGAAAACTTGCGCTGCGGGCAACTCGTATCCCTCCATTTCGTAGACCCAACCTTTAATGGTTTGTATTATTTCAGGCAATTCAAAGCTATAAATATGGTCCCAACCACGAGCATCTCCACGATTAGACGAGAAGAAACCACGGTTGTGTTTGCCCTCAAACGTGAGTCCGAAGTCGTCGCCAGCAGAATTTAAAGGAAATCCAGGGTGCTCAATATGGTAGCGTTTATCGCTTCCCACCTTTGCTATAAAGACATCTAAGCCCCCCAATCCGCCATGACCG
>OBRT01000200.1_pt1 | contig 18401 bp, 10 predicted proteins | sample 1494891 | NCBI WGS metagenome assembly OBRT01 (sample SAMEA3360688, study PRJEB22359) | human gut metagenome | biome: ENVO:urban biome; feature: ENVO:human-associated habitat; material: ENVO:feces | place: Bangladesh | collected 2011 | reverse complement strand
CAGTAAGCGAGTTCTTCCTGAACCGTTATGCAGGTGTGAACCCAGCAAATGGTGAACAGCTCTGGTATGATAAGGACGGTAACGTGACCAACGAGTTCCGTGAGAGCGACAAGGTGATGATGGGCAAGACCTACGATGCACCTTGGATGGGTGGTTTCGGTACCAGCTTGCGCTGGAAGGGCTTGCAGTTGTCAGCTCAGTTCAGCTGGATCGGTACACGTTATGTTATCAATAACGACCGTTTCTTCGAGGAGAGTGGTGTAACCTTCGGTACAGCTTACAACCAGTCTAACCGCTTGTTGTATGACCGCTGGAAAAATCCAGGTGATATTACCGACATCCCTCGCTGGGGTGAGGTTAACCAGTTGGATGACCGTTACTTAGAGAACGCTTCTTTCTTGCGTATGAAGAACCTCAGTTTGTCATACTCTTTGCCACAGAGTCTGTTGAGCAAGACCAAGTTCTTCTCTTTGGTAAGAGTCTATGCTCAGGCACAGAACCTCTTCACCATCACAGGCTTCAATGGTCTTGACCCAGAGGTTTCATCCAATGTTTATCAGGCGCAGTATCCAGCATCACGCCAGTTTACGCTTGGTGTAGAACTGTCATTCTAAACAAAGAAAGGAGATAATAATAATGAAGATTAAACATATTAAGACATATATACTGTCAGCTGTCCTGACCTTGTCTTTTTCTTCCTGTCTTGACAAGTATCCTGAGGATTCTATCCGCATGGATGAGGCTATCAATACAGTGGATGATGTAGATAAGCTGGTCTATGGAATCTATGACAGTTTTAAGAGCAGCGCATTGTACTCGGGCAAGTTGACACTCTTGCCAGACTTGCAGACAGACTTCGTGTATTGTGTGAAGGGCTACTCCAATACCTATGGCGATATCTATCGCTGGAAGGATATCAAGCCTACCAATACCGACATCGAGTCTGTATATGGTGCCCTTTATGGTGTTATCAATAGTGCCAACTTCCTGCTTGACAATGTAGAGAAAGTGAAGCTCAATACCACCAGTGATACAGAACTGGACAGGTTGGAGCAGTATCAGGGTGAGGCTTACTTCGCTCGTGCCTTGGCTTATTCTGAGTTGATCAAGATGTTCTGCAAGGCTTATGATAATGATGAGCAGGCAGAGAAAGACCTGGGTGTGGTACTCACAGAGCATTATTACGGCAATGAGCCACAGAAACGTGCCAGCCTGAAGGCTTCATACGAGTTCGTATTGAGAGACCTTGATAAGGCTACAGAGTATCTGAAGTTGGAAGATGACTTTACTGGAAGTCTCTACAACGAGATTTACTTCAATGAATATACTTGCCATGCCTTGCGTGCGCGCGTATCCTTATATATGCATCGCTGGGATGATGCCATCAAGTATGCTTCTAAGGTTATCGGCAGCAAATATTATACATTGGAGAAGGCGTCTTCTAATACCTATTCCAGTCAGGTGAACGACTATAAGTACATCTGGACTTATGGTGATTCCCGTGAGGCTATCTGGAAGGTTGGTTTTACAGTAAACAGTTATGGTGGTACTTTGGGTACTATCTTTGATAACTACAACTATGTAACTTATCGTCCTGACTATGTGCCAGAGACTTGGGTTATCAATTCATACGATACCAATGATCTTCGTCCTGCAGCCATCTTCACCACCCGTGTGACAGGTTATGAGCACGGATTGCAGTGGCCTTTGCTGAGCAAGTATTTTGGTGATGCAGAATTCCTGAACAGTAACATCCTGCATGTTCACCAGCCAATGGTATTCCGTCTCTCAGAGCAGTATCTGATCCGTGCAGAGGCTTATGCCATGAAGGGTGAATATGGCAAGGCAGGTAAGGACATCTCTACCTTGCGTACAGCCCGTTACTCATCATACGGTGGTAACACATCCTTGAGCGAGAGCAATGCCATGAAGATTATCGAGGCAGAGCGTGTGAAGGAACTCTATATGGAAGGTTTCCGTCTGAACGACCTCAAGCGCTGGCACAAGGGATTCGAGCGTAAGGCTTCTGATCAGCCTGCTGCCAACTTCGTACAGAGCAGCTTGAAGGTAGAGAAGGATGATCCACTCTTTGTCTGGCCAATTCCACAGCATGAGCTGGAAGCACCAGGTTCAGAGATAGAGCCTAATGAAAGTAATAAATAACGGATTATTAATAAAGAGACGATCATGAAGAAAATAATGATGAGATGTTTGGCAGCAGTAGCTGTACTCATCGCTCTTGCGAGCTGTTCGCAGGATTTTACTACCTATTCTGGTCCGAGTCATATCATGTTCTCTGATACGCTCTATCAGTATCCTGTACAGGAAAACAACGAAATCTTCAATGTTCCTGTATCGGCTACAGAAAAAGTGGATTACGACCGCACCTTCGGTGTGGAAGTTGTTGACAAAGAGAGCAATGCCATCGAGGGTAAGCATTATCGTGTGCTCAACAATACTGTCACTATCAAGGCGGGCGAGATGGTAGGAAATGTGCAGGTTCAGGGTATCTATGATAATATCGGAAAGACGGACTCCTTAGGTTTCACGCTGAAACTGGTGATTCCTGAGAAGTACAACTGGACTGAACTCTACAAGGACTATACTCACGTGGTGATGCAGAAGGCTTGTCCTTTCGATATCCACAATTTCTCTGGTTGGTGTATGGTTACTTCTACTTTCTACAGTCAGTATCTGAACAACGTAACCAACCGTCTGATCAAGACTGAGGTGGTAGAAGGTGAGGAAAATACGGTACTCCTGAAGGATGTATATTATAAGGGATATGACCTGAAGTTGAAGTTTAAGATTGGCAACCTTCTGGAACCAAAGGTAGAGATGGACGACCAGATAGCCGGTGAGACCGGTGAGGCGTTCGGAACTATCTATGGAGATGGCAAGTTGCGCATCAGCCAGCCTTCTCTCTATACCTCTTATTATAATACCTGCCAGAACTATGTATTGCAGTATGTCAACATGAGTGTCAACAAGAAGGACGGATCATTATATGGTAATGTCGGTACTTTCATCACCATGTTTGAGTGGGTAAGCGATGCTGAGGCAGAGAAACTCAAAGAACAAGGTTATTAAGCCTTTCGGGTGCTTATATAACGCAGATATATTCAAGAAAATAATAACAGAATAACAATATGAAAAAGTTAATTTCAAGATATTGGCTCGTACTTGTGGCGCTGGTTTCAGTGACCTTGTTCACCGCTTGTTCCAGCGACGACGATGCCGTAAATCCTGTATTTCCACAGGTACAGACTATCGCAGGTGCTGCTGGCGATGTGAAAGAGTTTACTTTCGATGCCAACCAGAACTGGAGTCTTTCTTCTAATCAGATCTGGTGTAAGATTTCTAAAGTTGAGGCTCAGAATGAGAATCAGGAAGAGGCGAAGGCTGCTGCAAAGCCAGGTTTCGTACTCAATGGTGCTGCCGGTAAGCAAACCATCCAGGTGACTATTACTGACGATGATGCCAGCAAGGATTTGAGTGTAGCTCAGTTGAACTTGAAAATGGGTGGTCAGGAAGTGACTGTTGCTGAGATTCAGCGTTCTGCTGAAGGATATGAACTCAAAGTTTATGATGAGTTGGGCAACGATATTACTGAGACCGGTATTACTGTAGGCTCCAAGAATGCCGCAGGTCAGCCTATCTACAATAAGTTTACTGTCAAATCGACTTATCGTTTTGCTGTGACCAATACTCCAGCTTGGGTAGAGTTGGAAGGCGGTTTCCTGATTGGTACACCAAACAAGGAAGTTGCAGGCGGTGCTGCCTTCAAAGAAGGTCAGGGCTTGAATGCTAAGTATGTCATTGCCAAGGAGGACAATTACACCATTACATTTGCTTCAGAGGATGGTAAGGCTGCTGTGACCGTACCTGTTATGTATAATGGTATGACCACCAACACAATGGATGTCACTTATCCTACGGTTTCACCATGGGCGGTATGGAATGTATCAATGGACGGAAAGGTATTCTCTCAGAATAGTACAAGCTTGACAGGCGAGGCTACCAATGATTTTACCTACCATAACTTCGTTCCATTCCAACTCAATACGTTTAATGATGATTATCAGCTGGTTGTCTTCGAAAGCAAGGAGAATGGTCTGTCCGAGGATTCATCTGGTGCAGTGAAGTTGCAGGGTGAGAAGGGTGACGTGAAGCTTACTGTTGCTCCATTGACAAGCGGTAGCCGTGAGTTCCTCGTTTATGCCTTGCCTAAGGCTGTATATGAGAGCTTGGAGAATGGTTTTGGCGATATGTTGGAGAACGAGTTTACTGTAAAGAGTGATTATGACCGCTACTTCCTGATGAATCTTGTGCAGAAAGAAAATAAAGTTGAGGCTAAGGCTCCTACTGTATTGCGTAACAACTGGGAGAACTTAGAGTGCAAGAAAGACCAGTCTGGCATGTACACGGAGGTGGTTAATAGTTATCTCAACTATTATGGTGATGAAGTCTATGTAGTTAATGCTACCGTTGGAAAGGCGGTTACTGTATATCCGAATATCACAGACTGGGCACCTAATGAAGAAGACTTCAGCAATGTTTATTGCTTTGACAGTTCTGGCGAACCTGTAAGCCCAGAACCTAGTATGGACGAAAAAGATAACTGGATATTTACCTTGCAGGTTACCGAAAATGCTCCTATCTTTATGGCTTTCAAGGATGCAAGTGGCAATGTGTTGAGAGTCTTGGTTATAGAGCGTGATGATTATTAATTCAAAAGGACAGAATGGATAGTTTAATAAAATATTCAAAAGCACTCTTGTTGCTCTTGGTCACAATGTTGACCTTTACTGTGACAAGCTGCTCTGACGATGAAACCGAAGGCTGGGACGGCACATACGGATATGTGCAGTTCAAACTCAGCAAGAATGTTTCTGCAAGAGCTACACGTGCTGCTGCCATTGACAAACTTGAGAAATTGGATGATGCCAAGAAAATCAAGGTAGTCATGGAGCACAATGGTACGACTGTGTCTCAGACTTTGGTGCTCAATTCTTATAATTCAGAGAATGCTGAGTATGGTCTGAGAAGTGACAAACTTCAACTCGCCTCTGGTACCTACACCGTCATCGGTTTCTATCTCTATGATGCTGTAGATGAGGAGTTGTTGGCTTCTTCTGCCGGTGAGACATTCACCGTTGTTGGTGGCGGTCTGAAAGTTCAGGATCTGATGGTAGAGACTGTAGAGCGCGGTAAGGTGAAGTTCAATCTTGTCAAGGAGTGGGAGAAGACCCGTGCTGGCAATGCCGAGTATCTCTTCTCTAACATCCGTCTGGTTGATGTCAGCGTAACCAACCTCTTTACTCGTGAAACCTTTACATTCCCAGAATTGAAGGTGAAATATAAGGAGTCAAGTGAGGAACATCAGAATCCGGATAATGAAAACGATAAGTATATGGAGGTGGGTACTGCCTACTGTGATTCTACTGTATGGCTTCCAGCCGGTACTTATCAGGTTACTTCTTACACCACATACGGCAAGACCGGTGCGGTAAAGACCAAGTATGAGACCCAGCCTGTAAAGGGTGAGGCGTTTATCGTAGAGGATAATCAACTGAATGATAAGGCTCAAGTGCCTATCCTGCTCTCCAAGACCAAGGAATACATCAAGGATTATGAGGCTCTGAAGGCTATCTGGGAATCTCTCCATGGTAAGGAGTGGAGCTTCTATGGCGATGCTACTTTCAAGGGCGCTAACTGGAACTTCAATAAGGAACTCGATATGTGGGGCGACCAGCCTGGTGTTACACTCAACAGCAATGGTCGTGTCATCGGTCTCGTCATCGCTGGTTTCGGTGCCAAGGGTATCGTGCCAGATGCTATCGGACAGTTGACTGAACTCCAGGTTCTCAACCTCGGTTCTCACGATGAGAAGATAGGTGCCAACATCTTCAATAATTATGATGCTAATAGTCTGAATGCTACCAAGAAGAGTACCATGCGTCATGATTATGAGAACAAGTTCTTGAAGTATGACCCACGTGCCTATATGTCGGAGATGATTGTAGAAAGCTACAACTCTGACCCTAAGGTGGCTCCTAAGAACAGAATCAAGAAGGACAGCCGTATCAACCTGAAGGATGCTCAGATCGGTACATTGACCAATAAGATTACAGGCGTATCTAAGGCAATCTATCGCTTGACTAAATTGCAGCAGTTCTATATCGGTAACTCTTCTATCACATCCGACGAGGTTTGTGCGAAGTTCTACAATGCAGACGATCCTGTTTACGGTAAGTTTGCTCAGGAGTTCAAGGAAGAGGATTGGGACAAGATGGAAAGCCTGACAGATATCGAGCTTTACAACTGTCCAAAGATCAGTCGTATTCCAGACTTCTATTATAATCTCCCTAAATTGCAGGCGATGAACCTGGCTCGATGCAAGGGTATCTCTGCCAATCAGTTGAGAAATGACTGGACTCGCTTAGCTGAGGAGAAGACAGGTAAGACTCTCCAGATTCTCTATATGAGTTACAATAACCTGGAGGAGTTCCCTGAGTATTCTGCATTGAGAAAGATGATAAATCTCGGTCTGCTCGACCTGGCTTACAATAATATCAAGAAGGTACATCCGTTTGGTTCTGAGGTAGCTCTCTCTTCTCTCTATCTGAACAATAACCAGATAGAAGAGATTCCTGCTAATCTCTGTGCCTTTACAGATGATGTGGAAAGTCTGACTTTCGCTCACAACAAGTTGAAGAAGATTCCTAATATCTTCGATGCAAGTTCGGTTCGTGAGATGGGTTCTGTGGATTTCTCTTACAATGAGATTACAGGTGTAGATACAAGTCATGGTACTTATAAGGGTATCAATGCGGCAACAGTCAGCCTGTCAAACAATAAGATTGAAAAGTTCCCTTCTGAGTTGTTTACAGCAGGTTCTCCAATCACAACGATTGACTTGAGTGGTAACCAGATGCGCACCATCCCTAAGGGTTCCATCAAGGGAAAGAAGGCATACCTCTTGCAGGTGATTGACTTCCGATTCAACAAGCTGACTTCTCTCTCTGATGATTTCCGCTCAACCACATTGCCATATATTACTAATATGGATGTGAGCTACAACAGTTTCAGCGAGGTGCCAACCCAGCCATTAAACAGTGCCAACTTGCGTGCGTTTGCTATTAATCATCAGCGTGATGATAACTACAACCGTTGCTTGCGCAATTGGCCAACAGGAATCACTACCTGTCCAAGTCTGATTCAGTTCCAGATAGGCGATAATGATATTCGTAAGGTGGAAGAAACATTGACTTCTCACATGTATATTCTGAATATTAAGGGCAACCCTAATATCTCCATTGATGTAACCAGCGTCTGCGCATATATCAAGGCAGGTATGTATAAGCTGTTCTACGACAAGAATCAGGACATCCGCGGTTGTGATGCTTTGGATCTCGAAAATTAAACGAAAAGAAAGTAAGATAATATGAAATATATTAATAAACTTACATGGCTCCTCGTTCTGGGTGCTGGTCTGATGACTGCATCCTGCAGCGATAGCGATGATGTAGATATCCCAGGCGGACTCTCCATCGACAAGGAGCAGATAGAAATAGGAGCTCAGGGCGGTAGCGAACAGCTTGCCATTGCTGCCTCACAGAATTGGGTGGCTAATGTGGATGAGCCTTGGCTGATGCTCACTCCTGCCAATGGCGTGGGTTCTACTACTGCAACTGTGGTAGCTGACTCTACTCTGATGAACGGACGCCGTTCTACCGATATCGCCTTTATCGGCGATAACGGTCAGCGCCGCACCGTTTCCGTGGTACAGTTTGGTTATGGTAAGCAGATTGATATCAAGGAACCAACTGTAGAAATTGAAAATTCAGAATCATACGATAAGCGTGCTTTCGAGAGCTTGATTTCTGCCAATGTAGAATGCAAAATCGGTAAGATAGAGTATTCTTTCGAGGGTGATATGACTGATGCCGAGAAGGCTGAAAACGAGAGCGAGCGTGAAGGTTGGCTCCTCAACAGCAAGGATGAGGATAAACTGACAGGTACCAATATTGGAATCGTCCTTGATAGAAAGGCTCGTCCTCGCAGCGTCAACTTCAAGTTCCGCTGGGCGATGAATGTTGTTCCTGCTGTTCGTGTGGCAAAGGTTCACCTGGTACCAGTGAAGGCAGAAGACAAACTGGTGGATGCGGATGGTAATCCTACTGATGATGTAATCCTGACAGTTCGTCAGAAGGCAGCACAGAAGATAGAAGACAATCGTGCCGGTGACTCACTTTCTGTCATCATGATGAACGAGAAACTCAGCAGCATGGTTACCTTTGATACCAGCGACAATATGCGTAACTGGTCGAATGTAACTCTTTGGGAGAGTACTGATGCCTTCGTGAAGAGTCATCCTGAGGCTTTAGGTCGTGTACGCTCTGTGAAGTTCAGTATGTTCAATTTGAAGACTGGAGAGTCTCTTCCTAAGGAAGTGAAGAATCTCAAGTATCTGGAGTCTTTCACACTTGCTGCCAATGAGAACAACCAGATTAAGGAAGTAGAGCTGGGTGAAGAAATCTGTGAGTTACAGTATTTGAAGCACCTTACAGTGCAGGCTTACGGTATGACCCACTTGCCAGCGAACTTTATTAAATTGGGTAAGTCTTTGGAGTCAATTAACTTGGTGAGCAACAACTTCAATAAGTTGTCTGACATCACCGACGTTGTCAACGAGAAGAATTTCCCTAAGTTGCGCAGACTTATCCTCTATGCACAGCGTCGTACCGATGTTGCCATCGACCTCTCTGTGCTGGATAGAAATAGTGCTGGTAATTTAGTCTATAACAGTTATCCTATTGGATTGTATGGCAATGTGAGCAAGGGCTCTTCTGACCGTCAGGCACTCTTGAAACTCCTTACTTGGGACAAGTTGAATGCTCTGGAGCTTTCTTATTGCTTCTTGGAGGGTGAACTTCCTACAGACGAAGAGATGGATGAGGCTCTGGAGGCGGCAGGTAAGCCAACTCGCTACAGTAAGTCTGATTTCTCAACCAATAAGGCTGATTATCTTGATAAGCTGGTAGGTGATACCTGTAAGTGGTTGCTCTCAGGTTCTAATAATCCAGTAACCAGCAAGCACAAGGATGGTTCTGTAGTTTATGAAGAAGTATATCCTACCCAGGTGCCACGTGTGCTGCCAAACTGCCGTACATTGTCACTCAACCTCAACTTCTTCACGGGTGCAGTTCCTAAGTGGATTCTTTATCACCCACACATGGTAGAGTGGAGTCCTGCTATTTTGGTGTTCAACCAACAGCCTAAGGGCAAGGACAGAACAGGTGCTGCAGTAGGTTTCTCTAATATGACGGAGGAGAATTGTAGTCTCGACTATTATTATGGAACCAGTGACCCAGGATCTAAGTGGGAGGTTCCAGGAGTAGCTTATCCGCTCTATTATCGTACTTATGTGGCTGCAGGTGACATTGATGAGGAGGCACTGCTTGCCAAGTACAAGAGAACCGTAATTTTGAAAAGATAATTTCTAACAATATAGAAGCAAACAATGAAGAAAAAGTTTTTCTATATAGCAATGGTCGCTTTGGCTTTGACAGGTTGTGCAGACAACCTGTCGGGCATCGACTCTTCTGATGGCAAGACCAACGGGGTTGTCATTCCTGCAGATGCTGAGAATGGTGAACTGTTGATTAAGTTCAGTCCTGAGATGAGCGATATTCTCGACCAGGCACAAAGCACAATGACTCGTGCTGGTGTAGCAGGTACCCGTTCGGGTATTCCTTCTACAGATGAGGTGCTCGATATTCTGGGCAGCTACAGCTTCAAGCGTGTGTTCCCTGTGGATGAAAAGACAGAGGCTCGTACTCGCGAGGCAGGTCTTCACTTGTGGTACACCGTGAAGTTTGACAAGAATACTGATTTGAAGGTTGCTGCAGAGCGATTGAAGCAACTTGGTGAGATTTCCAAGGTGCAGACCAATGGCCGTATCAAGCGTGCCTACAAGACAGATAGCAAGCGTATCTATCTGAATGAGGATGCACTCAAGGCTAAGGCTGCTACCCGCGCTGTAGCCGATGGTACACCCAATGATCCAGGTTATGCCTTCCAGTGGCACTATAACAATTTAGGTGCAGGCAATTATGCTTTCGAAAACCTGAATGATAATCATGCTGGTGCCAAAGCAGGCTGTGATGTCAATGCTGCCGAGGCTTGGAAAACCTGTACTGGTGATCCTTCCATTATCGTTGCTGTGCTCGATGAAGGTGTGATGTACACTCACCCTGATTTGGCTGCCAACATGTGGTGCAATCCTGGCGAGACTACCCAGGGTGCTAAGACCGATGGTGATGGTAATGGTTATGATGGTGACCTTCACGGTTATAACTTTGTAGAGGAAAGTGGTGATATCACTTGGACCGATGCCAACGATTCTGGTCATGGTACTCACGTGGCTGGTACTATTGCAGCTGTCAATGGCAATGGCATTGGTGTTTGTGGTGTGGCCGGTGGTGACGGTACTCCAAACTCAGGTGTGAAGATTATGTCTTGTCAGGTGTTCTCTGGTCAGAATAGTGTAACTTTAGCAGGAGAGGCAAGAGCCATTAAATATGCAGCCGACAATGGTGCTGTTATTTTGCAGTGCAGTTGGGGTTACAACTCTTCAGAGTCAAGTATCATCAGTGGTTATACTCCTGGTCCTGCTACCGAAAAGGAGTGGGCTGAGACTTATCCTTTGGAGAAGGAGGCATTGGATTATTTCATCCACAATGCCGGTTCTCCTAATGGTGTCATCGATGGTGGTATTCCTGTTTTTGCTGCAGGTAATGAGTATGCAGGAAATCCTGCGTTCCCTGGTGCTTATTCCAAGTGTGTATGTGTAGCTTCTGTAGCTGCCGACTATACGCCAGCCTGCTATACCGACTATGGTACGCTCGTTACCTTGAGTGCTCCTGGTGGCGACTTGGAATACTATGGCAAGATAGGTGAAGAAGAGGATGAGTATTGGGCAGAGACTGCCGAACAGAAGGGTGCTGTGCTTTCTACTTTGATTCAGAATGGTAAGCCTGCATATGGTTATATGGAGGGAACTTCCATGGCTTGCCCTCACGTTTCAGGTGTGGCTGCTTTGGGACTTGCTTATGCAGCTAAGCAGCATCGCCATTATCGTGCGGCTGACTTTATCAATTTGATGAAGAAGTCTGTCAAGGATTTGAACCGCTATTATGAGAATGGTGCCACCAAGACTTATTACTTAAACCATACCACTGTAGGTGCTTCTCCTGAGACCATTGATTTATCCAAGTATATCGGCAAGATGGGTACAGGTCTGATTGATGCAGCTCAGCTCTTGGAAAATATCAAGAACAAGGAAAATAGTTCTGATATGAAGTTGCCTAATGTGTATGTGGGTATTGAGAAAACTTCTTCGCTGAATCTCGCCAACTACTATGGTGGACAGGAGGATGGTTATACTTGTACTGTAGCGAATGCCAATGTTGCTTCGGCATCAGTGGAAGGAAAGATGCTCGTTGTGAAGGGACTTGCTGCAGGTAGTACTTCACTTACTGTTAAGGCTGCCGATGGTACTACACAAACCGTGGTAGTTACGGTTCGCAAGAGTGCAGGTAACAACGGCTGGATGTAAACAGAGTGTGGCAATGTGGATTACAGTATAATAATGAAAGATATATGAAAATATTCGCTTTCATGGTTTCCCTCTTGGCTTGTCTCTTGGTTTCACCTATAGAGGCAAAAGCCCAGACGGAACTACTGAGATTTGAGCATCCGCTTATTGATGCAGGTACGATGACCGAGGATGATGCTCCTCGCACCTATACATTTGTTGGCAAGAATGTGAGTAAGAAAGTGTTGCATATCACCCAGGTGAAGACCACCTGTGGTTGTACCACTTCTTTTGTCAAGGGTGATGTGATGCAACCTGGTGATACATGTCAGGTACAACTCACCTTCAACCCGAATCGTTATCCTGGCACCATCAATACAGGAGCATTCCTCTATCTTAAGGAAGTGGAGGGACGGCCAGCCGTGAAACTTGCCTTGTCAGGTAAGGTGTTGCCTGGTGCAGATGTATGGGCTCGCTATCCTTATAAGATGGGAGCGCTGCGACTGAAACAGGCGAAGGTTCGTATTGATGAGGTGAAAGCTGGTACACAGCCATCGGCTCGCATTCTTTGTGGCAATAGTGGTGAAAAGCCTCTTCGTATCACCAGTTTGCTCCTACCGCCTTATGCTCGTCTCACCACAGAACCAGAGGTGTTGGAAGCTGGTGATGAGGCAGATCTCGTCATCACCATCATTGCAGATAAGATTCCTGCGATGATGCCACAGACTTTCACCTTCCCTGTTATCTTGGAGGGATTGGATGCACGTCCTTCTGACAGAACCATACAGGTAACGGTATCTCGAATCAAGTAATATTATTAGTAATCCATACATTCATAAATAAGTAAAGATTAAGACAATGAAATATTTAAAGAAATTTTTCACCCTTTTGGTGATTGTCTTGTTTGCCTGTGGCTTTGCTGCTTGCAGTAGTGATGACGATGAACCAGAGGTTCCTTCGTTGCCTGTGACTCCTGCCAATATCGCTGGTACATGGAAACTGGTGGAGTGGAATAATGGTGAGCAGGTACCTGAAGGTAATTATTGCTATATCGTGTTCAACCGCAGAGAGCAGACTTTTGAGATGTATCAGAAGTTTGACTCAATGTATGGTCGCCACATCACAGGCTCATTCTCCATCAAGAATGATCCTTATCAAGGCTATATCATCAGTGGTAACTATGATTACGGCACGGGCGACTGGTATCAGAGTTATATTGTCACTCGTCTGGTGTCTTCGGGCTCTATGATATGGACAGGCAAGGATGATGCCACAGATGTTTGCCGCTATGAGCGTTGCAGTGAGGTTCCTGCTGAGATTGTCAAGGAGACAAAAGACATTACGGAATAAGATATGATGGAATAGAAACAGAAAAGAGGGTATTGCCGTGCGGTAATACCCTCTTTATGGTAGATAGTTGTCAGAATAAGATTACTTCTTGATGACTACTTTCTTGGTTGTTCCATTAGACTTGATGATATAGATACCATTGCTGTTAATCTGGTCGATCTTTCTGCCGTCAAGAGTGAAGATAGACATTTTTCCGTCAGTTGCAGCGTCAATGTTGTTGATGCCGTTGGCAGTAGGGTCGATGAATGTCACGGTGGCATTACCCTCGGTATATCCTATCATGAAGACACCTGAAACAGAGAATTTTGTACCGCTTTCATCCCATGTAACAGGTAGCCCATCATAGGTGATACCATCACCACTTGGCCTACAATAGCTGATAGGAGTGATGTAGCCATCAGCTACCAGGAAGGTGTTTGTGTTGTCGGTAAGGTTTGGCTTCACCCAAATAGGTTTCTGTAAACTTGCCTTTGCTACATTGATGGTTTCTCCTTGTTTCAAAACAATAGGATTGTTGATGGTTTCTCCTGCTTCTGGAGAGCGCTGGGTAAGGGTAATCTTTTTGCCCTTAACATCACCTGGCATGATGGCCTGAATGTACAATATATCACCACTGCTTACCTCGAAGGTGCTTTGATACAACTTGATGCGTTGTGGCTTTTTATCGTTCAAGGTGTTTCCGTCCTGTATGTCGTCAGCCATGCTGGTTGCAGATTGTGAACTATTCTTAATGACACCAAGGAAGAAGTCTTCATTGAAAGGTACATCGCAAGCGAGGTCGATGACACCGCTCTGAGTAACTTTATATTTCAACCAAAGGTTACCCGTATTCTCTCCTAATGTATAGGTGTCCTCTGTCATTACGATAGGATTACTTTTGAGTTCACCTGCTGCAAACTCAGTCTCGGCAAGATTGAAGGTAGTACCCTTTTTCACACCTGAAATTGTTATCAAGTATTCTTTGCCTTTTGTTGCCTCGATGAAATAGGTGTTGCCATTCTGGTAGGTGTCGTTCACACCATAGCCTGTGGCTGAAAGTGGGAAGGTAACTTTCGCACCATCACTTACCGTAATGGCGAGTTTACCCTTCTGGGTAGCCTTATAGGTGTAATACTCGGTACCGTCGAAGTCGATAGTGTTATTACCGAGTTGAGCTTCCTTAGGTTCTGTAATCAGCAAACCTTTTTCTATATCTGCATATCTGATGTTGAAGGTCAGTGGGGCAGCTTCATTGGATGTCACAATCAGATAGTATTTCTGCTCTCTTGTACTGGTGACATCTCTCTTGATGATCTGGTCCTTCATATAGGTTGCATTATATGAACCTTCTTGGGTGTTAACGTAGGCAGAAGTGCCCTCGCTCAAAGCTGTAGTAGACTCAACGGTGATGAGCTTCTTGGTGTTGGCAGGAACAGTGAAGGTATAGTAATACTTACCCTTGGCTCCTGGCAAATTGATGGCTGTAGCAGTTTCGCTCACGTCCACTGGGATGGCTGTGCCTGCTGTTTCTCCCGGCTGATAGCCTTCCATCTTGACATTGAAAGTTTCAGCCTTGGCGGTAGCCGTCTTCTTGTCCACTACAATATAATAGGTGTAGTAGTTTGACGCAAGCTCTGCGCGCACGCTATAACTGCCATCTGCAGACTGTCCTACGGCATTGTTGCCATTGGTGGCGTTGACCTTGTTTCTATAGATGCTAACCTTGTTGCCGGCAGCCTCTGCATCGCTAGTGATGTTGAGGAAGCCAGTCTTCTCTGGCTTGTAAGTGAAGAAATACTTGCCAGCTTCGGCAGGAATAGAGTTCTCGCCTTCCTTCAAAGCGTAAGGCATGTCGATGCTTCCTTCCTTTACCTCTACTACTTCGGATGTGGCAACAAAGAAAGGAATACCCAAGGTGAAGTTGATAGCGTATGTGTTGCCTGCCTTTGTGTTGATTTTGAAAATTTTTTCATCGTTTATAGTCTCGGCAGAGATGGCTGTGCCGTTTACATTTGCACTGCTTACGTGTTGCTCAGTTTTGATTCGGAGCTGTCCGTCTTTCTCAGCCTTGTAAGTGGTGTACACTTTTGTGTCATCCCAAGAGTCTTCTGGATAGCAAGGGTTACCCAGTAACTGTGTTGTGCCAAGTTTGATTTCAACAGGTTTTTCGGCGGTAAGTCCTGCGCCCAAATTCTCCGTTTTATCCAACTTGAGACTGAATCCTATTTCGCCCTTTGTTTCTGCATTGATGGTGAAGTAATAGGTCTTGCCTTTCTGCAAGGCAAAGATTTTGGTAACCCAATCAGAGGCAGTTACTCCAGTAATATAACTTGGGCTGCCGTTGCTTTCGATGGCAACCATAGGCGTCTCAGATTCTCCATATTGGCCGATAGTAGCGATGTAATCATCATCGGCTACGAATTTCCAATAGTAAGAACCTGGTTCTGATGCCTGACAGGTGTTGTCACCAGGCTGGATTTGAAGTGGGTCTGCATACGTCTGTGCCATGGCAGTTGTGGATGCGAGGCACAATGCAGCTGCGAAAAGTAAAGTCTTTCTCATACTTTCTTGTTTTTATGTTAATAATATTTTGTCGTTTGCAAAGGTACATATTTATTCTGATAATAACAATAAAAAGTGATAAAAAATAAGTTTTTCTTGGATTTTTTTGATAAATATACAATTATTCTGTCGATTTGTGGTTAAAAATGTAATTTAAAAGCCTTATTTGGTAACTCTATTTGCTTTCTACAACAAGTTTATAAGGGATTATCGTGAAAATAATCAAGAAATAATAGATTTCTTTCTCTATTTCCTAAAAATGTATTATCTTTGCACACAGCGATGATGCTATGAGTATGGATGATGCTTCGTTAGTGTCATTTAGAAGAAATAACTCCATTTATATATATGTGAAAGCTAATGAATACAAATACTTCTTGTAAAAAGTGGATGGGAATGCTACTGATGGTAAGTAGTGTTCTGGTTTGTCGTGCGCAAGATACAGATGATGTTTTTTTGAAAAGGAATACATCTGTAGTCACCCGTCCTTGGCAGGAATACCTCGAACAACTCAGTGAACAGGAGGAATATGAGGATATGAATTGGGAAAGCTATGAAGATATTCTGGAGGGATATGCTGAAAATCCGATCAATCTCAATACCGCTACCAAGGAAGAGCTGGAACAGTTTCCCTTCCTCTCTGCCCAACAGATAGAGGATATCCAGGCCTACATCTATCAATATGGTGAGATGAAAAGTCTGGGTGAACTGGCGATGATAGAAAGTATCAGTTGGTATGAGCGGCAGTTGCTTTGTTGTTTTGTCTATGCGGGGGAAGTGAAGAGGCGTTCTTTCCCTTCTTTTTCCCAAATAGCAAAATATGGAAAGCATGAAATGGTGGCTGCCGTAAAGGTTCCTCTTTATGAGCGAAAGGGAGACAAGGATGGGTATTGGGGTTATCCTTATAAGCATTGGTTGCGTTATCAGTTTCATTATAGTGATTATGTAAAGATGGGCTTTGTGGCTTCGCAGGATGCGGGAGAGCCGTTTTTTGGTGGTAAGAACAACTTGGGTTATGATTTTTATTCCTATTATCTGCAGATACGGAAATGGGGAAAGTTGAAAAATCTGACTTTGGGTAAGTATCGCCTTCGGGAAGGTATGGGACTGATATTAAATAATGATTTCGGTTTCGGAAAACTCTCCATGCTCTCGTCATTGGGGCGCATGGGAACTTCCATTCGCACACATTCTTCAAGATATGCTGCTAATTATCTGCAAGGAGTTGCAGCCACGCTGAATGTTTGCAAGGGATTGGATGTAAGTGCCTTTCTATCTTACCGCAAAATAGATGCTACGGTAAAGAAAGATTCTATTTCAACGATTGTAACTACAGGAATGCATCGCACGGAGAAGGAAATCGAGAAGCAAGGCATCGCTTCCGCTTTTCTGTTGGGCGGTAATCTGCATTATACTAAGAATGGCTTTCATATCGGTGCTACGGGCATCTGTTATTCTTATTCCTTGCCGCTTCATCCCAATAAATCCCAACTCTATAAGCGCTTTGCTCCCGAAGGCAAGAATTTTTGGAATGCAAGTATCGACTATGGTTATATTTCTCATCGGCTCACGCTGCAGGGAGAGGTGGCGACGGGAGATTGTGGAGTAGTGGCCACGGTCAATACGGCGAGTTATCTGCTTTCAGAACAGTTTTCGGTTTTGGCTCTTTATCGTTTTTATCCTTATCGTTATTATGCAATATACAGTAATAGCTATAGTGCTGGCAGCAGCGTGCAGGATGAAAGTGGCTGCTATGTGGGACTGCGATGGTCGCCTTCTTCTAAATGGGTATGTGATATTTATGGGGATGTGGCTTATTTTGCCTGGCCGAAATATCGAATGAAGGGGAGTTCTTATGCGATGGATTATTTGGCGAGCGTCATCTTTCAGCCTTCCCGCTCTCTCCGTCTTGGCGCCCGTTATCAGTATAAGCAGAAATATGATGTTACTACGCAGCGAGCCCGCCTGTATTGTGGAATCGAAAAAGGAGCATGGAGCAGTAAAACTCAGGTGGATGCCACCTTCCTGTCGCAAAACTACGGAATGATGGTCAATGAATCTATGGAATATCGCTTTCGGTGGCTGAGGCTGAATGCTTTCTTGGGCTATTTCCGTACCAAGGATTATGAGAGTCGTGTTTATGTTTTTGAACCGGGATTGCTTTATACGATGAGTTTCGGTAGTTATTTTGGTGAAGGTATCCGATGTGGACTGCGGGCGAAGGCTGAAATCGGAAAGCATTGGGGGCTGGTTTGCAAGGGAGCCATGACGAAATATTTCGACCGCAATCATATTTCGTCAGGATTACAACAAATCAAAGGCTCTGCTCAGACTGATTTGGAAATTCAGGTGAAATGGAAGTTCTGATGAATTACTGGTGAATGATTGTGTTGCGAAAAGCAGTTCTGAAAATCCAATAAATACTCTGTTGGGGAAATAATATCAGGTGGATTTCATAAAAGATGAGGTTTGGGCTTGGTTGTTTAAGATTTTTCTTGTATTTTTGCAGAAAAATAGATTGATATGAAAATAAACATCGTAATACCTTGCTATAATGAGCAGGAGGTTTTGCCTAAGACCCTGGAAGTTTTGGGGAATTTGGTGGCGAAAATCAAGGCAGAGACGGGTGCTGAAACCAATTTGCTATTGGTGGATGACGGCAGTCGCGATACTACCTGGCAACTCATCCGGGAAGGGGCAGAAAAACATTCGTACGTGAGAGGAATCAAACTTTCTCATAACCGAGGGCACCAGAATGCACTCTGGGCAGGTATGGAGGCTTCCATCGACCATTGTGATGCGATGGTGAGCATCGATGCGGATCTGCAGGATGATGAGAATGTAATTATCGATATGGTGCGCCAGGTGCAGGAAGGCAAGGATATCATCTATGGTGTGCGCAAGGAGC
>OBRT01000199.1_pt1 | contig 18543 bp, 19 predicted proteins | sample 1494891 | NCBI WGS metagenome assembly OBRT01 (sample SAMEA3360688, study PRJEB22359) | human gut metagenome | biome: ENVO:urban biome; feature: ENVO:human-associated habitat; material: ENVO:feces | place: Bangladesh | collected 2011 | reverse complement strand
ACCACATGTTATAGATAAAAGAATAACCGTAGAATCTGAACACCATTTAAATAGAATATTTTTTAACAAATTCGACAATGAATAAAACAACAAAAGGCATAACCATCAATAAGCATCCAAATGTAGGAGGTCAAATGCCAACAGGATCACATATGCCACCTCCTCCACCGCCCTCAACTAGCACAACGAAATAAGTTGTGTTAGTTAATGGCAATAGAAAAAGTAATAATCGGTTCAAAATACCGTGACCAACAGAAAATTAATTGTACAAAACTTACTCATCATGAACATAGAAAGATATAAAATACTTCTCACACGCTATAAAAATTGGTGCGCTAAAAATGCCAAGCAAATGCAACAAGAAATCCAAGAGCGTAAGCAATATTGTGTAGATATGCAGTCTCACACTAAAGAAAACATTGCATCTATGACAGAAGAAGACTTCTATAATTTGATGGCTTCCCTGTGGTCTATGGGTATGTGGGGAAACAAACATTACAAAATTGACCAAATCATAGAAACCAATGGAATGAACCTTATCCGTAAAGAATTAACTGAATTACTTTATGGTAATAGTACCATTGGGAAACGCTGGGATGATTTTCGTGGAACCATCAAAGGTATTGGTCCTGCAGCTATGAGTGAGATTTTAAATAAATTTGCCCCACAAAAGTATATACTGTGGAATTCAAAAGCTCAAACAGGCTTCAATCTTCTTGAAATTGAAAATGTACCAAAAACATCAAGTTTGATAGACGGCAAAAAATATGAGTATTTGTGCAAGAAAGGTTGTGAGCTTATTGAAATTGCCCAAAAACAAGGGGTAAAAGAAGTCGATGATTTGCTCACCTTAGACTATTTCATTTGGCAAGAGATGCAAGATGTCTCACCAGAAAATTTAGATGAAAATATTGTCTTACCAAAGAACAATAAAGAGTCTATGTTTGTCCACAATGAGGTTCGAGACAAAATTCGAGACATTGGCGAACTCCTTGGATTCAAAGCTGGAACCGAAAAGAAGATTGCTGATGGAGCTGTTGTTGACGCAGTTTGGGAAGTATCGGTTAGTAATATGGGCAGAATAACATATGTCTTTGAAGTACAAACAAAAGGTAGCATAGATTCCCTTATTCTAAATTTACTAAAGTCAAAGAACAATTCATCAGTACAAGGTGTCGTAGCGGTTTCAGATACCGAACAAATTGAAAAAATCAAGAAAGAAGCTGCAGCTGTTAAGGGATTAGAAGACTTAAAATATTGGGATTACAATGAAGTACTTAAGGTGTACGAAAATCTTTCCAATGCCTTTGAATCCATAAATTCATTGGGATTGGTTCCAAATGGTTTGTTTTAACAGATAAGGTTCAAATAAATTAAACCTATTAAAATAAGATAACAGATGTATGAACCAAATGAAACTCCATTCCCTTTCTGGGGATCTAGTAGAAATACAAAGGGGGGCCGAGATCCATTGGCTGTCCAAAATAGCAGTGTTGTCATCTATACAAATATGATAACTGGCATCACCAATGTTACTGCTCGTGTAAGATACAATGGATTCTTCTGTTGGCTCTTGACTATGATTGCAGAACACCTAGGAAAGATTGACATTTCAAAAATTGATAGTCCTTCAGAACAAATAAAGCTAATACGACGTGGTGAATTGCTGCTGGCATATATTATGCTCGACTCATATCCCAAAATTACAGGTGTTAGTGGTAGTATCTTCGCCGAAAAACATTTCGACGAAGATATTATAGACCTATCATTGGGAGCTGACTACCAGAATAAGCCCAAGATTTATTGGCAAAATCCCAATGGAATCTTTGGTCAGTACTATATTGGGGTATTGTCTCAACTCAAATTAATCTACTTTCCAAGCGGCAACCATAAAACTTACAGAGTTACAAAAGATGGACTGACATTGGCAAATATCTTTTCAGAATCACAACCTGCAAATGTTGAAGAATCTTTTTGGAAAGCTATCTCCACAGGGGAAATAGCAAAATCCAAGCTCAAAGACATGAAAACTTTAGCACTTCATCTCATTGAAAACAACAAGGAGTTAGATGAATACCAGCGTATTTTCTGCCAACCAGACAGGCAAGACTATAAACATCAAGGTAACTACATAAGCCATCGAATAGACTCTATCAAGCTCATTTTGGAGTACATCCGTACAGAAGGAAACCATGTACAACCGAAAGATTTTGTGCTATCGTTCTTGAAATATAACTTTGAACACGTACTTTTGGACATAACAAAAGCAAGTGATGTTCAGCAGTCCTGGTTTCTCTATGAACTCAACGAGCTGACACATGCTGCATATGAGGCGTTTCATTTTGCAATACTCTATTCCATCTCTGAAGAGCCACAACCATTGGAACTAATCATGGAAAAATTGCATGATGAATTTAACCATAAAGTGTCAAACGAACACAATAGAAACATATATGTTTTATATGAAAAGATTGGACATAGTTACAAGAACGAAGATTATGGTGCATTATTATATACAGCAGCACAGTTACTTATTCTATTAAAAGAAAAGACAGAACCTATATTTGAGGAATTAATAGCAATTGCTAATCAGGAGAACTATGATATTCAACATCCTGGTTTTGCTCCTTCACTATTGTCAAGACTGGTAGACAACACATCTATCGTCAACTGGACATTTGTTGAGAACTGTCTCTATACGGCAATCAATGACCACCTTAGAAGCTCCTATAGTAAGTCTTCCATCGGTCAAGGACTAGTACATAACTACATGATAGAGGATGATTTGATTTGGCAATTAAGACGAACAGAACCTATCAGAACTTCTCCACGTCTTCAAAACGTCATGCAATACATCGAGGATATCAAGTTGATTGAAAAATCGGAAGATAATTACAACATTACAGAACGAGGTTTAAAGATTTTGAACGATGATTAAACAAAAAGAACTCATACAAAACATTCCAGCAGGAAAATTTCATTCCGCACTGATGACATCCTTTTCCATAAACCTCTATTATTGGGAAATCCAACTGATGAGGGCACTATCGAGCAAGGGGATTCATTTCGTGTCGGCTATTGTCGATGCCGATTGCCTGTCTGATCAACTGCTGAAATTTAGCAAAGCCTTCAATGGAAATAAGAGATTAGAGTTTAGCTTGCATGGCTATAAATCAAAGGGCGCATTCCATCCAAAAATTCAATTCTATGCCGGCAATGATTGCATCCTCGTTCTCATCGGTTCTGGCAATCTAACCATAAGTGGACATGGTAAAAACATGGAGGTATGGACACCCATCATGGTAGATAGCACTGAAAACAGTGGCTATCCACTAGTTCGTGATGTTTGGAGTTATCTATCGTCTTTATACAAGGAACTTGGTGATGAAGCCTATAAAATCATCAAGACTATAGAGGAGAACTGTACGCTCCTTCAAAAAGATTATTCGCCATCAAACAAGGATCATAAAATAGACAGTGAGCAAAGCATGAGACTTTTCGTAGATGGAAAGAAAACTTTGTTCGAGCAGTGTAGCGAATGGATAGGCGAAGAAATAATAAAGGAAATTACCATCATGTCTCCTTTCTATGACAGAAGGGCTGAGTTTATTAAGGCTCTATACAAACGCTACAATCCAAGCTCCATCAACATCATTGTTGAGAATGGCTTTGGCTCGACTCCTAAGCCGCAGTCCATACCTGAATACGTAAATATCTATAGTTGGGACAATATAAAACCGAAGGTGACCAAATGGCAAGAGTTATTCCATGCGAAATGTCTCTTCTTCGAAGGAGAAAACAATAACTATATGATATGCGGAAGCGCAAACGCATCCGTTGCAGCCTTTAGTATTCCTGGAGTACAAGCCAACAACAAGGAAGCTAGTGTGGGATATAAATCATCCATCACAAATTACTGGGAAAAAACAGGCATCTGTCTAATAAATCCAATAAACGCTAATGACATCAAGCAATCTCCTACCCTACCTGAAAGCAAAAGTACTATAAAAACAGTTATATGGATTAAGGAGGCTGCTTATGAATACGACCATTATGTCGTAAAAGTTGAAAGCGAAACAGAAATAAGGGAATCAACGATAACCTTCTATAGCGGGGACAGGCGAAAGTCCGAGACATTTCCATTTGAAATAAAGGAAGGAGTAGGCACAATCGAGAAATGGCCAGAAAAGTCATTTTATCCTCTCTATGTAGAAATTACTGATAAAGCTGGCTGCCTTATTTCAAATAGGCAGTTTGTAATTCCTACAGTGAGTATGGATTACAACAACCCTTCGCCTAGCAGTATTTCTTTCAGAAAAAACTGCCTAGCAATTGAATCTGGGCAATTTGTCAATAGTTCTGTACTCAGATTTATCGAGCAAATACTTTCAGACACTGAAGTTAAAATGTCAGCCAAGAACATGGATATTACTACAGGTAATTCAAAGACTGTAGAAATATCCGGTGGGCACTTTACATCATTCGAGGATTATATCAAGGATGATGGAACAGGAATGACAGGTGACTATAGAAATAGAAATGGCAACACATCTAACTTGCAAGATTCTCAGGTGATTAATAGCATCATGTCCTACATGGCAAGATCAGCCAAAGAAAAGGAAGAGGAAGATTTTGAGTATGAGGAAACTGAGAACATAAAGAAGTCTGAAGGTAGTGATAAATCCTCAAAAATTATTACTCAACAACCTCATAAGAGAGCTATAGACATTAATAAACGTATTATACAAATGATGACAAAGTATATAAAACAACTTGAGACAATTTCAAAAAAGAATGTCAAGCCTTCAGAAAACAACATGCTTGAAGCATTGAAAAAATTCATGACGGCCGTATTCTTTATCAACAGGATTTTTGGCTATAGATATGTCACTCAAGATAGCCCAGATGAGCATACCCTCATGGACATACCTTACTCCATATCTATGCACAATTCTGCCACGGAGTTTATGCACCGCATCATCAACCTATTTTCCATATATGTTCAGAATCATAGTTTCAAAGAAGAAACTAACAAGTTCATCAAGGCAAAAATTGAGGACTACAAACAATACGCATTCGAACTTTGTATTTCTGCCTTGGCTATTTGCGAATGGCTTAACGAAGGAAACAAAGATTATAAAGATGTGGTCATACCTACAATAGAGGCTACACTTAAAAACATCCAATTTGCACTTAAAGGGCAGATAAGCCAAAATAGCATTACAGAGATATATCGACGATATGACAAATCAATCCTATCTCTTGAAGGTTTTGACAAATCACATATAGAGTGGATTGTCAGTAATTTGATAACATCTCTAACTGCCCATAACAATGAATATCCTAATGGAAAACTTTTTCATTCGGAAGAATTTGGATTTGTTGTATTACTTCCACTTCTCACCCAAAATAAGCAGGCAATACCATGCACTATGGCATGTAAATATGACAAAGACCAAAAGATACATTGTCCAAACTATAGATTTGTGTATTCACGCAATCGCTTATATCCATGTTGTCCAAAAAATCAGCATTAAAATAAATTTATGATAAAGATTACTTTATATAAACACTATAGGCAAGTGGAAATACTCACTTGCCTATTTTTATTAAGGCGGAAACATAGAAACACTAAGAAAAGAAACATTTTTTGAAGAAATTATTTTCTGTGCATATAGCCCGCACAGGAAGATTATACCTTTGCAACGTGATTCAGAGAAACCAAGGAATAATTCCAAGGTACTGATTAATATTATAAAATTATGGGAAGTATTTTTTTATTTTTGTTTTTCGCATGGCTTTTCAAGGGATTTGGCAAAGCGGTCACCCACACAGACAAAAAACGTCGAACAAGTTGGGATGGTCTAAGCTACGAGCAAAAAGCATGGCTTCATGACCAAACTAATGGACGATGAAACTTTAAAAGACATCATGGAAATCAATTTTAAAAGCAAGCATTAATCATCATCAAATATAAAATCTATGAAAAAGGTATTATTGACATTAGCACTTATGCTAACAGCCGTAGTTTCACTGAATGCTCAGATTCTTAGAGCTGAGGAATTGGAGAAGTACGCAAAGGAAAAGTATGGAGACAAATGGGTAGAGGCTGCCTCAAACCTTGGTAAGCAGCTTACCCTCGACAAAAACAACGCCATTGACTATGTGCAGGTGATGGAAGCTCCAGGGCAGACCAAAGCTCAGCTTTATGTATTGCTCAACTATTGGTTCACGGCAACATTTAACGATGCGAACTCTGTCATTAAACTCAATGACAAAGAACTTGGAACTATCATCGCTCAAGGATATGTTGCAAATATTGCACAACATGCAGGTGGAAGCAATGCCTACAATGTAAGTATCAAACCTATCATCAAGTGTGACATCAAGGATGGCAAAGTGAGAGTGACATACACCGTACCATTCTACAGTGTGACCAAGATGGTTGGCGGCGGATGGATGTCTGCCTTTGGTGGAAACCAGACTCGCCCTGTACGCTCAGATGAGAAGTGGACATTGGACGCATGTTTTCCTTTTGCAGCAAAAGACTCTCACAAGAAAACTTCTTGCAAGGCATTGATCATGGCTCATGCCTATTCCAATGTGGTAATGGATAAGATAGAGGAGTGCATTAAGAATGGTCTCACAGGCAACGAGAACGACAACTGGTAAAGACACTATAGCGTTTGCGAACTTATTAATTCGTGTACATCTTTAGTAAATCGCCAAATTTCGGGAGGATTCCACTGGCAGAATCCTCCCTTTTTGTTCTTTTTATGCAGGAAAAAGTTAAATTTTTAATACTCCGCAAATAGATTGCGGAGTATTTTTGTATTTTTGCAGTAAACTTTAAAAGTATAACTTATGCCAGCAAACAAGAATGCCTTGATCAGGTACAAGACCATAGACAATTGCCTGAGAAACAAATATCGCCGTTGGACTATCAACGACTTGGTGGATGCCTGCTCGGATGCCCTCTATGACATGGAAGGCATCACAAAGGGTGTGTCCCTGAGAACTATCCAAGCAGACTTGCAAATCATGCGTTCCGATAAACTTGGCTACAATGCGCCCATAGAAGTTTATGATGGTAAGTATTATCGCTATGCAGATCCAGAGTATTCCATCTTTGACATGCCATTGTCAGAGAACGACTATGAGGTGATGAAAGAAGCCGTGGAAATGCTCAAGCAATTGGAAGATTTTGACCATTTCTCAGAGATGGCAGATGTGGTAAGAAGGCTACAAGATAAGCTATCTATTAGCCAAAACAACAGAAAACCCATCATCAATTTTGACTCCGTACCAAACCTCAAAGGCTTGAAGTTGCTGAATCCTCTGTACAATTACATCGCCTCCAAGCAACCGCTGAGAATCATGTACCAGTCTTTCAACGCCACGGAGCCAACAGAGTATATACTCTATCCATATCTTCTGAAGGAATACAGAAACAGATGGTTTCTCTTTGGTTCTGTCAAGAAAGACTTGGTCCTGTATAACCTGGCTTTGGACAGAATTGTTTCTGTGGAACCTCTGGATATACCTTTCAAGGAAAATCAAGAATTTGACTCAGAGCATTTCTTTGACGATGTTATTGGAGTCAGCAAAAACCTTCACAATACACCTAGAAGCATCAAGTTCTGGGCATCCGAGGAACAAAGCAAATACATCATGACCAAGCCGCTCCATCACAGCCAAAAGCTCATTAAGCAAAATAAGGATGGAAGCTGCATCTTCAAAATATCAGTGGTTATCAACTTCGAGCTGTACTCTGTTCTGATGAGTTATGGTCCTGGAGTCAGAGTCATCTATCCTCGTCAAGCCGTAAGCTATATGAGGGATAAGACCCAGGAAATGGCAAACTTATATGCCAAGGATTTTACCTACAAGAACGAATATTAAACAACAAAATATGGAATAAGCAGAACTTCACAATATGTCTCAAGAAGACTATATAAAGGAACACTTCAACAAAGTAGACACTATCACCGCAAAATATGTCTCCAACGAATCATGGGCTGATGGCATCAAAGATGAACTGGAAGAAGGAAAATATATAAAATAAGCTATATTTCCGTGTTGCGCTCCTCGACACAAATCATGCTTGATGATAAAGGCACAGTTCTACCTGTAGGGTTCATAGAACTAGTAGAAGCCACTGTGGATGATGAAAACATCAAAGATAAGATTGCACACCTTCTGGAACTCAAGAAACAAAGTAGCGAACATAATCTGGAGCCAGTGGATGAGGAACTTTTCAACTGGGCACAGGATTGGGCAGAGATCTATGACAAAAAATTGGAGGTCATCCATCCTGAAAAGAAGGTAAACTTGGACACTTGCCTTAATCAATTGATGTTTGATACTGTAATCAGAAAGGCTAAGGAAGGAAGAAACTCTACACGAATCCATCTCTTCGAGTAAAGCTTCTTCTACATTATATTGGCTCAAGACCACAAGCTGCTGGTAAACAAGAATGTGGTTTTGAGCCTTGTTTTTACTTACTCTTCGGTTCTTAATGTCACTATTCGATATTCGTGATTTGCAGCAGGAACAATCTTCTTCAGTAAATCCTTCAACCTTATCTTTAGCGTAGCTGTGTTAACACACGGGTGACAGCCCAAGAACTCAGACTGCAGCAACTCATTATCCACCACAAGCATCACTTTCTTTTCCTTGTCGTTCATCAGTCCCATGGGAGAGACTGCACCGGGATGGATACTGAGCAACCTAACCATGTGCTCTTCCTCTGCAAAGGACAATCGGGAACAACCAAGCTCAGAAGAAAGGAACTTGGTCTTGAAATGCTTCTCACCTGGTAACATCAGCAGATAAAACTGAGTCTGCTGGCGATTACACAAGAACAGATTCTTGCAAATGGGAACACCCAGTTTTTTCTCCACCTCTTGACACTCCTCCATTGTATAGGCGGCCGCATGACATACCGTCTCATAGGAAATACCCAACTTATCCAAGAAATCATAAGTTTGTACCTCCACCTCACTCCTACCCTCAAGATTGGTAGGTCTACCTATATATCTTTCCATCAACATCAGAAATTTAATATCACATCCTTGCCAAACGGTGCCAGAGACAAACCGGCCATCTTGAAATGTTGCTTGGCAAATGGAATACCAATAATCGTTATAAAGAGCAAACATCCAAAGATTACATGGACAAACCATGCCCAAAGTCCACCACATAGTAACCAAATGAGATTCAAGGGTATCCGAATACACCCTGTAGGTGACTCTGTACTCCTAACCTCCGATCCAAAAGGCCACAAACATAACAAGCCTATCTTGAAAGTCTGCAAGGCAATGGGTATACCAATAATGGTGATAGCCAACGCCAAGCTACCAGTAAAGTATCCATAAGCTGCTTCCAGACCACCAAAGATCCACCACAGCAAGTTTCCTATGATTTTCATTGTTTCAAATTAATGTTTTTTATGGAGGCCAAAGATATAATTTTTTATCGACAAAACTGCATATATTGCTGACTTTTTTCCATCATAAGATGTTAATAATCTTACCGGATTATCTGCATAAAAGCTCAACAAAAGACTTATGGCTTCTTTCGGACCAGGCATCTTTCTCACCTCAGAACGCTTATCAAATAATTAAAATTGCAAATTCCAGAACTTCTGACATCAAGGAAGTAGCAGTAATTATCATTGCCAAAGTAAATGAATTTGTAAAATAAAATAAACTACAAAACGGTTTACCTCGTAGTAATCCCTTAACCCATAAAATGTAAATACAAAATAAAGGAGCAGCTAAATGGCAATAAGTAACTTCCACCTAGCATACTCCCCTTTACAATTATAAACGATAAACATCAGATTGTTTGTCGGCATAGAAAATTATACTACCCAAACATTGCCGACAAAGAATCTGATTCAAGAATTACACACATTTACGAATCCGCAAATAAAAAAATTCATCGCTTTCTCTGTATCTTCTGAGATGGTCGCATCATGTGAACAGCCATGAAGAAGCAACGCTGACGGAAAGCCAGGTCATCTTCGTCATCCCGCTTGCCCCATCCGGTACCAGGACCACCACCTCCACCATTACTCTGAGAGATTCTTGTAGCAGCGTCCAGATAACCAAGATAAAGGGCTGTAGCGATAGATGCCACATGAGCAGCTTTCTCTGCGATACTCTCAACGATTGACCCATCTAACAAGATTCCACAGGTATCCCTTGCCACTTGTCTTTGCTCAAAGGGAAGCATCTGAAGGAACTCCTCATACTTGGCAGTTCGATGCTTGGTGTCCGTGGCAATCATGACATATCCCATGGCTTGCATCTCCTGAAGGGTAACCTTGTTAAGCTGGGGTACATCCTTCTGAAGTTTGCTCTGCACTTCCTCATATCTTCGCTCGACCGTCTGTGTTCTGCCTTGAAGGTCGGCAAGTTGCTGCTCGGCGATACTGAGTTTTTGGGTCTTGTCAGCAATTTTCTCATTCACCTCATCAAGTTCCTTCTGTATTTTCTGAAGCTTCGCCTGCGCCTCCTGCTCGGAAAGCTTACCTGTGGCACGGTCTTTCTCCAGTTGCTCAATGTCCTCCATCAACTTCTTCTTATGAGACTCTAAATTGGCAATCATGGTGCCAAGAGCTTTGAAGCGGGCAGTGGCATGCTTGATGTCCCTGTCCAGGGAGTTGATGGTCTTTCGCTGCTCCTTGATGGTGGTCTGATTGCCCTCGATGGTCTGAGAGAGCTGCTCATTCTCTTGCTGTAGCTGCTTTCTCAAATCATGGTGATATTGCTCCATAGAACGATGCTTGGCACCGGTCTCAGTCTTAGGATCTCCCCTCTCTAACCCGTACCTTTGATTAATCCGTGATATCTCATTGTGAAGTTCCAAAGTACGCTGACGGAAGTCAAACTTACTGTTATTCTCACCTACCATGACCTTCCTAAAAGAAAACTTATTGTTCTCTGTAATGGGAAGAAGTGTACAATGGATATGGGGATTGGATTCATCCAAATGTACCACAAAGGCTGCAATGTTCTTTTCACCATACCTTTCACTCATAAAATTATACATATCCTTAGCCCAAGCCTCAATCTCAGGCTGACGGACAATTTGGGAGTTGTCGGCTCCTTTTTCCAAATCCACCTTCTGGTCTCCAAACGCCAAATGGTGCATTTGCTCCCTTGAACCACCTAAGATGACATTGGCCACAGTACGATAAAATGGTGTTTCCAATACAGAGTTGGGATCCACGACACCTCGCTCTTTGATATTCTTGCGTATTCTCTTCGGGATAGAGTTACTCTTGTCCAATGGACTTATAACCCCTCCAGGCTTCACCTCAAAGTTCAGGTGTTCACGTGTGGGATCAAAGTTATTGGAGAGACGACTCTTATAGGCTCCCTTTGACGCCACCCGCAGGTGCTCATTGCTCTGGGCCAGGGTCATCCCCTTTCCCGGATGAATATCCACTACTTGCTTTTGCTTCATTTTTTACATGTGCTATTGGGTTCTTAGGGCGTAGCCATAAGCCTACTTTAACAACGGCTTGCCGCACGTCAGTCCCCTTTGTAAAGGGTTGTTAAAACAAGTTTTTGGTACAAAACTTGGAAGTAGGCTACCCCCTAATGTAAAAATGTCCCTCTTTTAAGCGCAAGCGCCCTCTTAAATGAGTGCCACTTTTCTGTAAGCAGCACCTTCTAAAGGGAGCCCTTCCACAGAAGATGAGAACTATACTTCTTCCATCGCCACATTCTTGGAAAAAAGGGGATGGACTAGAGAACTACTTATCACCGGTGCCTCCCAAGCCAGAGACAAAGATACTGGCCTTGAGACGAACCACCTTGCTTGTTACCATGTTATACACCTCCAGGACCTGATACTTTTGAAGCTGGTCCACGAAGGCCAGAACTGAAGGGCGACTCCATCCCCAGGCCTTTACGAGTTGGGCGATGTTGACGTCCATCTGCGTACTGGCCTGCCGAGCCTTTTGAAAACGGCGGAGCAAATCCTGGAGTGCCCTGATGCGGGAGTAACGGTTTGGGTTGCGATAGGCATAGTCGTTGCTGAGATATGCGATTAAGTCCGAGGACATCTTGATGGCATAACCGCCCGATGGGATGCCTGCCTCCTGAATAAGAGAATTTTCTTTTACCATTTTTATAGTTATCCTTTAATACAATGTTGAATAAATGCTTTTTTAAATTAAATACCAAAGATGACATGATACTGTCCTGAAAACTAAGCAGCCTTTCTTTTATCACTCACATCCCACCATCTGCACCTAGCCTGAGGAGTGGAAGGTTGCTCCTTGAAAGGATAAACCATGCCTGCCAGAAGCAAGGTAAAGAGCAGCTCAGAGAGTAAGAAGAAACGCCCATGGTCCATCGCAGCCATCGAGATGATCAGAAGTGCAAGGATGATTTCCAGGCATACGCTCTGATGAATCGCTAACAAAATCTTGTCTGCCAGCCGATAGGAAAACAAAGGAAGCGTCAATCCCATGGCTACCAGAAATGCGAATACATGCGTCTGAAAGGGATGAAGAATATTGTCCATCAAAGCCTTGGGGCCGAGCTGCACCTCCATCCCCATCCTGGGAATGTCTAATATATAAGGTGTGAGACTCAAACTCTTGCCTTGGGTAACATTTTCTATGTAAATGCCATAGGCAGCTTTAGCCGAGTGATAATCCACCACCTGATAGACGAGCATCACGGTGATGAGAACCAATATAAAGAATTTTCTTCCATTGTCACTCCTATACATCTTATGATATACATAGGAAAGCCATGCCTTCATGGAGCCATACCAACGCCTAAATGTTGGCATCTTACTCATGAGAAAACTCAACGATGAACGCCACTTTCCACCGGCAGTACTCTTGGGTTTCACATAGAAGTGAAAAATAAATGGGATGACAGTGAGCACTACGGCCAGCACCGTTTTCAAAATAATCATGAACATCTTTTCAAAAAAATAGAAGATTAGAAAAAGTGGGACAAGATTTCATTCATGCTCTGAACCTCCAACACCTCGGCCGGTATCTTACTCATGCCTCGAAGGTGAGATTGAAGATTCAGGAGCATGAGCTCCTCACTGTCAAAGAAACGAACACTCATATCCTCCATCACCCCAAACTGCTCACTGCCGAGGTTGATGATGAACATGCTGTCCTCCGACGGTGTGGAATAAACGGCAGCCTTGTACACCTTACCCATTTCCTGCTTGGTGGCAAAGAGCACATGAAATCCCATCTTTCTCTCCAGGTCATCCACCAGGTCTTCCATCAAGACCTGCCCCACCAGAGGTATCAAAACCTCCACGTAATCATCGTGCAAGGTGGTAGGTATCAAGGATTGCTTGAAGGTTTCCGGAAGCTTACTACGTAATGCACTCGTGAGTGTAAAGATGGCATCTTTCACATGCCCGGATTCTAAATCATTGAAGTCTTTAAAATTCTGCATAGTTGTTATCCATTAAAGTATTGATGATAGATATGATTTCATAAAGTAATCAGCCAGCATGCCTGTTAAATTATTTTCCTTGCTTGAAACCTGACGCTTGGAATCTAACTTTTCAAGCAACTTAGGCAACTCATCTGAGAGGCTAAGGAGTGTCTCTGCCTGAGAGCAAGTGAGCACGGCTGCCGAGTAATCATCTATGGCCATGAACGGCTGGATGAGCATCCATCTGTAGTTGGCTCTCTGCACTACAGAAAGGCGCTTGCCCGCCTTCACATCCTCATGACAAGCCTGCGCATTCTGAATGATTCTGCGATTGAAGCGCATGCTTAGATAAAGCATGGTCCGGTCATTGACTTCATCCGTGAGGTTGCCCACGGAAGAATAGAGTCCGTCAAACACCTGGGTGGTGGCGGCGGTGAGTTTCTGAAGCTGCTCCGTATCCACTGCACTGAGATACTTCATCAAGCTGCGAAAGCACTTATCCTCCATGGCAATGAATTTCATCAACTCATCCCCTTGCTGAAAACCCTTTGCAGAACCAAGCAACTTGGAGTAAGCCTTCAGCGTGGATGCAAGATCTGGATAAATCGGATACTCATCAAGCTTCTCATAAAACTTCACGGCATCCTGGTAGATGGCATCCTTCTGCAACTTCTCACGCTGCATGGCGGTATGCTGCTTAAGATACATCACATCACTGAGCGTACGAGGCTGGGAGAAAGCCAGACGTGAGATTTCCTTACGGATGGAATCACTCACCAGGAAGTAAGCCACAGCCATCGGACTCTTCAAACTCAAGGAAGAGTCCTTGCTAAAGACGCTGTAAGCCGAGTCCTGCACCTCCAGCCAGCTGGAGGTCAGCTTGGAAAGCTCCTCAATGGAGACCTCCTTCTTCTCCTTGAGCGAGGAAAGTTGCTCCTTGCATCCATCCAATGCCTCCTGGGAAGAAGAGAACGATGGATGCCGGTTACAAGATGAGAAACATACCAAAAGGGGCATCCCGAATACAATTAACTTTTTTACCTTCATTTGTGTTGATTATTAGTTGTTATCTGTTATCGAGGTGCAAAAGTAAAAAAGAAATGTCAAAATGAGGGTCGAAAAATAATTAAACTTTATATTTAACATTTTAGCCCAAGGCTATTATGCAGAAAAATGCGACCATTCAGGATAAATACAAAAATCGTAAACTGCTGATATATAGATAAAAAGAACGCTGAATCAGATAAAATAGACCCTCCACAGAAATGTTAAAATGAAAACACGAAAGTGTTAAAATGAGACTCTCTATTTTGCATACATCTTATACTCTCAAAAGTAAAGTAACCTATTACCTTGCCCCATAAAAGGAAAAAGTTCCTCGCCTTTTGGCGAGAAACCCTCAAATTTCAAACATAAAGATTGATGATGTCCAAACCGCTATCCTTGGCATTTCGGCAAGTGTAGAAAGTGCCACCCTTAGGCTTTCCGTCAAAATAGGCTATGACACCGCTCACCTTGGAAAGCATATAGTCATTGCGCTTTAATAGACACCCTTTGTAATATCCCTCACTGAGAACCACCTTCTCATCCACGTCCCTCATGATGCGCTGATAACGCTGCTGCTGATAAAAAGTCCATCGCTCGCTCTGTCCCTTGTATGGGATTACGGCAACGAGCCTTAACTCTGATAGTTCCCCTTTAAGCTTGATAACCTCCTCGGCTGCCAACATGTCAAAGCCGAGCGCCATACCCGAAACAAAGTACCGAAAGCCAAGCATGTAAAGCAGCCTTACCTTGGTTCTCACCAAATCTCTCACCTCCTGCGCCCGGTCCTTGCCGATCGAACGGTGCCCGGTGAAAGCCACGCTCTGCGCCTTTTTCAATATCTCTATCATCATGAATCCTTATTTATAATGTGTTTTACCCAAGAACAAACCTCCCACTACATGCGCCCCATGTCTCTCCACCTCCTCAGCAAAGAGGGCATAAGAGCCACCGGTGGTGATGATGTCGTCAAAAACTATGACCTCCTTGCCCTTGAAAAAAGGAACATCGAAATCCATGACGCTCACATGGCTCAAAGACTTCTCCCCTGCCCTTCCTCGCTCATGAATAGCCAAGCGGTCTTCCATCAAGATAAGATGTGAATAACCATTGATGATGCCACTCAATCGGCTCACCTCCTTGCAAAACTCCTTATAGCGGCTCTTGTTCGCCTCTTGACGACTGGCTGGCACACAAAGGAAAACCATGTCCCTCACCTTCTCTCTGTACTCCTTTTCCAAATAGGAGACAACCATCTTCGCCACCTCCTTGTAAGCATCGTCCCTTGCATCCTTGAAAGCATAGATAAGCTTTCTCGCAGCCTTAGCTTCTTCGCTCACCTTGCGGATTCTTGAAGGAAAGTACTTCAAGAAGAATGCCTTTTTCTTGTCCATTTGGGCTTTCATGCCCTCGTTCATCTGTCTTGCCATATCCTTGATATTAAAAAAAATGATTACTTTTACTGCTATAGGCGGTTCGGTGTCCAAACCTCCACTATCCACTCATAACCCACGTTATTGCACTGACTTTGGTTCATGCGCCTGATGTCCTCGGCTTGCTCCTCGGTTATCGGTTCATCCTCCAACTTCATGAGTTTCTTGATGCTTGCCTCCTTGTTTGTCCCAATATAAACCAAGTCCTTGCTTGCATGGGTGTTCCAATCGTCTGTGCGGTAAAAAAGAAATACTACCATCTTATCCAATATTTAAAAGTTCAACATTAAAAAAATATTCTGGATTTCCTGATTCACAAGCCTTTTCAAGCTTTTGTTTTCAGAAGAATCCGAGTTTTTTTATAGTCATTCCGGCATGTCCGTCATCACAGTAAGCCTTTTTACGTGCATATAAAGATGAAACTCCTATAAAGGCAGTAAGCCAAACAATCGGTAGAGATATTTTGTAGAATACCCAATCTTTGATTGTGGAAGCCTGCTGCAAAATATCTTCACCGATAAGAAGGGAAACGACTGGTGTTTGGTGTCTGCCGGGAGTTCCATACCTTTGCTAAGTAAAAAGCCGATAGTGATGACATGACCGCTCAAAAGAATAAAAGCGAGGACTTTTCCACACAAAGAAAACAAAAATCATCTCATAGATATAACACAATATAAAACATCACTGCAGTATAATAGAGAAATCCATCTGCAATATTAGGTAGAACGAATCTAAAGATAAACAGATAAATTTGCACCCTTCAAACACAGATCTGAAATAGATATGAAGAAACTTATAAAACACATATTAGATGGTATTCTTACCTTGCTTCCTGCAATTGGCACGTTGGCAAGTAGCAAGAATGCTCAAGAAAATAACTACAGTATGAAAGCTTTGTCTGTGTATTTCTATGACTCTCCTGGCAACACCAAGATGATTGCCAAGAAGATTCACGAAGCCATTGAGAGTAGCACAATGATGGCGGGAACCACACTTGAAGATATGATAAAGCCTGCCTAAAAGAACGATGTCACAATATAAGAACACACCAAAGACTTCAATTTCTCATCTTCCATAAGCAATCAAGATAAAATGTAAAATAAAACACCATCCACCAATACAAAGTAAATATATAAAAAATGGATATCCAATCTTCAGAAAAAAAATACAAAAACCATAAAAGCCGAGAAAACTGATATCAAAATTACGTAACTTCGGCTTTTATGCCGCCACAAGGCATATAGTCCCCAGCAACTATCCCTACACATCCATGTAAAAATTGCCTAAAGAATCTACAATTAATAATCGTACAATTACATTATCAAATTACTATTAACTTTTCTTTTCTGATTAGTTATAAACATAATTAAAGGTGGACATGCTCTATTGCACTATGTGCTTCTTCGCAAGCGAAGAAGTAAGAAGCGTCTTAATCCTTGTTGTGCTGGACGATGCTCTAGTACATTAAGATGCCATTGCGTCAGTTTATGCACATAGTAGTCTTAATCCTTATTGTGCTGGACGATGCTCTAGTACAATGATTCTAAAAAAAATCTCGGATTGAACGAAACGTCTTAATCCTTATTGTGCTGGACGATGCTCTAGTACGCAAATGTTGAGTTCTGGGACGCTGAGACTCGCAAGTCTTAATCCTTATTGTGCTGGACGATGCTCTAGTACATATCGTGATTAAATTATCAGATGAAGTTAAGGCGTCTCAATCCTTATTGTGCTGGACGATGCTCTAGTACACTATACTCTCACAGCTGATGATATCGACAACCCTAAGGTCTCAATCCTTATTGTGCTGGACGATGCTCTAGTACGGACTGCTGAGGTACCCAACCTTTTCGGCAAACGGTCTCAATCCTTATTGTGCTGGACGATGCTCTAGTACAGATTACGAGCACTCCCGCGTGTCGTATTATAACCGTGTCTCAATCCTTATTGTGCTGGACGATGCTCTAGTACTCGACCTAAAGATGGTATGACAGGTGTCATGTTGATTAGTCTCAATCCTTATTGTGCTGGACGATGCTCTAGTACGCGTTGGAACAAGGTCTTTGATGATCTTGGCAACAAGTCTCAATCCTTATTGTGCTGGACGATGCTCTAGTACACATGATGTTACAAATCATTAAATATGTTACAATAAGTCTCAATCCTTATTGTGCTGGACGATGCTCTAGTACACCCAATGCGTGGCATAGCTGCAAGCAAGGCGGTAGTCTCAATCCTTATTGTGCTGGACGATGCTCTAGTACTTGCTCATCGTGCACTCTATAAACTGATTGAATTAGTCTCAATCCTTATTGTGCTGGACGATGCTCTAGTACTTTAAACATCTTGGTTATATTAATGAACGTAAAAGAGCGTCTCAATCCTTATTGTGCTGGACGATGCTCTAGTACTAGAAAAACAGAGACTATACTGATTATCAATATGTTACAGAACTACACTAAAGTTATTTTTGCTTTTCTTAACCAAAAATTAACTGTTTCTTAGCGACTGCAAAGGTACGACTTTTTCCTGAGATATGCAAGCCAATTAATCTTAAAAAATAACCCAATAAGAAAGCTAAATTTCACAGCAGTTAACAAATAAGTAAAAATCACAAACCCAAATATAAATCT
>OBRT01000193.1_pt1 | contig 18774 bp, 16 predicted proteins | sample 1494891 | NCBI WGS metagenome assembly OBRT01 (sample SAMEA3360688, study PRJEB22359) | human gut metagenome | biome: ENVO:urban biome; feature: ENVO:human-associated habitat; material: ENVO:feces | place: Bangladesh | collected 2011 | reverse complement strand
GGACAAGTTCTCTTTGAGAGGACTCCGTTGAATGAACTATTTGATAAAACAATTATTAATCAAAATCCAGAAAATGACCGCCAACTTTCGCTTTGGTGAAATTTAACCGGACAGTAGTGATTGTGATAAATAATTATAAGCGGATATGTCCGGAGCATATCCACCTATATCATGTTGATATTAGAATGAGGCAAACGCTGCAACACCACTCCATGCTGCTATAGTTCCGCCACATGCTGCGCATAAGGCACACGCTGCACACCACGCACTTTGTTCGGCTTCACGAACATCCTGTTCTGCCATAACTGAAGAACCCATGATTCCTAAATCTAATTCTTTCATAATTTGAATAATTTAAAAATTGTAAAACAATATTCGTCAAAAAGTTCGTCGACAACTATTTTGATGTTGTAAAGTTACGAGTACATTCATTTTTGACAATAAAAAACACACATAAAAAAATGGTATATTCGTAAATATGTTTGCTGTTTTACCATAAAATACTTGTTTTTTCTGGAATTTTGCAGTATCATTGCACGAAAATTAAAGAAGTTTATGGACAAAAGCACTTTCAATAAGCGGTTAGCTAAACGCGATAATCAAATGCAAACTGAGTATTTTTTAAATACACAATTGTCATGTATGTATTATTTTGAAGTTACGTCAATTAAAGAATACATACATGACTATCCAGAAATATTAACTCAATCACACACACATCATTTTTATCTAATAATATGGTTTTGGAGCGGGACAGGAATTCACATTGTAGATTCAAATGAGTACGATATTCATCCTGGGCGGCTATTCTTTCTTGGTCCAAAACACATAAATGGCTTTCGTAATCTTTCAGGTGAGTCTGGTGTCGTTTTTACATTTCACGAAAGTTTTTTCAACCTAGTTCAAGAAAGGCTTTCAGACTTTATTAAATTCGAAATATTTCATCGCATTGGGAAATGCGTATATTGTGACAGCGACAGTAATTCCGATATAATATTAAATCGCATCATCGATAATATAAACACAGATATTAACGAAAGCGACAAAATGATTCAACATTATATAATGTCCGTTCACTTCACAAATTTTATACTTCAAGCTCAAAGACGATGTGTTTGGAGCCAAAATGTCAGAAGAAAAATTGACAGTCAATCATATCAGACTTTTCTTGACTTCATTGCTTTGGTTGAAGCCGAGTTTCAGAAGAAGCATGATGTCTATTGGTATGCAAGAAAATTGGGAATATCTAAAGCATTGTTATCTAGATATGTAAAGATGTATGACTCAACTCCCAATCATGATTTGACCCCACTAAAAATCATCAACTTAAGAATAATGGAAGAAATCATAAAGTTGTTAAAACATTCTACAAATAGCCTTAATCAAATTGCTAATTCATTGGGATTTTCTGATAATTCAAACTTTACAAAATTCTTCAAGCATAATGACCCCCAAAAACGAACACCATCGGAGTATCGGAATAATTGGCAGGAAGAACGAGAATTAGATTGAATGCTTGTGAAAATGAGAAAAGGCAACGTTAAGCAAATTAATATAATCTTGAATATTGCTGTCCGCTAAAACTTTTTTTGAGCATATAGTTAGGGTCTACTAATTAGTTGAAAAACGTCTGGCACTAGTCTTTGTCAGAGGTTATAATTTGACCCAACTCCTGGTAGAACGTCTCCACCTCGCCCAAATAAGTTTTCAATATCTTCCCATCGGGACCTATCAGCACCTTATAAGGATAGCCTTTCACCCTATATGCGGTCTCGACCTTCGCATCGCCGTCTCTCACCTGCGGCCACGGCAACTGGTATTTCTCCAACGCCTGTTTCCATTTTTCGGCTTTGTCGTTGCAATCGATGCCCACAAACTCAATGCGGTCTCCGTATTGGGCATAGCATTCTTTCATTTTGGGAAATCCCTTGATGCACCATGTACACCATGAGCCCCAGAAGTCCAGCAACACATATTTACCCCGCAGGAAACTGAGCGTGAGCGTATCGCCCTGCGGCGTGGGGAGGGAAAAGTCGGGGGCCATCGCGCCTACTTTAGCCGTATCGGCCACTTCTTTCCGAGCTTTCCTCATCACGGCCATCCGCTCAAAGGCTTCCTGCCACATATCCAAATATCCTTTGAAACGACCGTTGCGCACTGCGGGACTAAGCTTCCGTATGACCGGAACCACACGATCCATATTCACGTCGAGCACCAAAGTCGCCGTGGCGTCCTCGTCGGGATGCTGTACGATGTACTCCTCGACCACAAGGTGCCTGCGCCGATTGATGTCACGGTTGGCGGCTTTGCGTATGCTGTCGAGCCGAACGGCATTGTCACCGGCAGCCACTCCCGCCTCATACTCTTTTTTGGCGATGTCAAATTCCTTGTGGAAAGACCTTCCCACGTCCATCACTTTGGCGTACTGCTGATAGAATGCGCTGCCCGAAATGCGGACGCTATACTCGTCGATGAAAACTCCTTCTATGTTGACAAATTCGTTGGGGACAAAGAAAAAGTACATGACCTTTTTGGGACTGGATTTCAACCGAAGACTCCCTTGGTAGGCCTTGTCTATAGAAAGCGAAAAATTAAAATGGCCGTTGTTGACGGGCGTAGCAAAATTGATGATTTTTTTGTCCGGGTTTCGCTCTACATACTCCACGAGGATGGAGTCGTTTCCAACGTCGGTCAGCGCGCCGCTCATCGTAAAATTGCTCTGTGCGGAGGCCCCTGACGAAAACAGCCACGTTGCCACCGACAAAATAAAGAATTTCAATTTATATGCTCTTTTCATCTTATTGGGATTTAAAGTTGTTTTCCAATGTTTCGGCAAGCAGCCTCATTCACGACAAAATTCGGTAAAATAGTTGATTTGTCAAAGTGTTTTCGTTTTGTTTCTTTCATGTTTTAACACCCAAAGGTAGTCACTTTTGGTGAATTACACCAATATTACGATATATATATCAAAAAGATAGATTCAACTTCAAAATGCTTCTCATCCCGCTCGCAAGGGATGGCAAGTCGGGCTTCTTGTATCATGCACGCAACTATCTGAAATCCAACACGTTGGCAAAAATCACAAAACCACCTTTCAATAGCATGGAGATTGGAGGACAAAGGCATGGAGATTGGCGGTTAAAGGCAACGGGTTTAGCGGGTAAAGGCATGGAGATTGAAATCCATCGCCCTTGCACTGGATGATGGCGGAAGCGGAAGAGAGCGGAACATCTGATGGCATGCTTTGCCTGGAAGTGACAAATAATCGGCAGGGCAAAGCATAATTCATGAATTTTTTACTAACTTTGCAAACAGATGGCTCGAGCCGGAAAGGCAGCTGGCAACGGCCCACAACAACGATTTAGGAACAGTGAAATTCAGCGAAGTAATCGGACAGGAAGACGCTCAGGCGCGCCTTTTACAGCTGGTGCGCGAGAACCGTGTGCCCCATGCCATCATGCTTTGCGGCCCGTACGGCAGTGGCAAGTTGGCCTTGGCCTTGGCTTTCGCCTCCTATTTGCTGGGCGAACGCAACGAAGAGGGGCAGTCGGTGCTGAACAACGACCATGCCGTGACCAATGTCGAGGCCATGCTGCGCAACTGGGAGCATCCCGACTTGCACTTCACCTTCCCCGTGATTCGCCCAACAGGCACCTCGTCTGACCACAAAATGGTGAGCGACGACTTTGGCAGGGAATGGCGCACACTGATCAAAGAAGGTGCCTATTTCAGCATGGATCAATGGCTCGACCGCATGAAGGCCACCACGCAGCAAGCCCAAATATTTGAGGCAGAGAGCGATGAGCTGACCCGCAAGCTGAGCTTGAAATCGAGTCAGGGCGGTTATAAAATCTCCCTCATCTGGCTGCCCGAGCGCATGAATCAGGTTTGTGCCAACAAACTGCTCAAGCTACTGGAAGAGCCGCCCCTGCAAACCCTGTTCATCCTGGTGTGCGAGGAGCCCGAAAAACTGCTCGAGACCATCCGAAGTCGCGTGCAACGCATCGACGTGAGGCGCATTGACGACCAGGCCATCGAGCAGGCGTTGGTAGAAAAACGCGGACTGGAAGCCGACATGGCGCACCGCATAGCACGCACGGCCAACGGCAACTGGCTGAAAGCACTGGAGACGCTGGATGCTGACAACGAGAACAGACAGTTTCTGGAAACCTTCAAACAACTGATGCGACTGGCGTACATGCGCAACGTGAAGGAGCTGAAGAAATGGACTGAGGGCGTCGCCGGCTACGGACGAGAGAAGCAGCGGCGCATGCTGGACTACTTCAGCAGAATGGTTCGCGAAAACTTCATGTACAACTTTCGCCTGCCCGAGCTGAACTACATGACGATGGAAGAGGAGGATTTTGCCAAGAACTTCGCCCGATTCATCAACGAAGCCAACGTCATGGAGATTGAAGATCTGTTCGCCTCGGCACGAAGAGACATCGGACAAAACGCCAATGCAAAGATTGTTTTCTTCAACATGGCGTTGGAAATGATTGTTCTGCTCATCAAAAAATAACAATATATACAAGAATGTCGTCCATGAGAAGGCTCTCCGCCGACAATCGTGACAGCGGCATTCTTCCACTCAACTTTTACACAATGGATTACAAAAATATGAAATTCAAGATAGCCAACGGGTGTGACAGAGGCCTTTGCCGCCACTCGTGTGGCCGCCAAGACAAGCAGTTGAACACCTATGACTGGCTGGCCGACATCCCAGGTAACAACCTGACGACCGACTTGGTGGAAGTTCAGTTCAAGAATACCCGAAAGGGATATTTCCACAACGTGAACGGGTTGGACCTGAAAAAGGGCGACATCGTGGCCGTAGAAGCCAGTCCGGGACACGACATTGGCGTGGTGACACTCACCGGAAGCCTGGTGAAGCTGCAAATCAAGAAGGCCAATTTGAAGTCGCAAGATGAGATTAAACGCATCTACCGCATCGCCAAAGAGGTGGACATGGAGAAATACAGGGAGGCGAAGGCTCGCGAACACGACACCATGATACAGAGTAGAAAGATTGCGAAGGATCTTGGTCTGCAAATGAAGATAGGCGACGTAGAGTATCAGGGCGACGGTAACAAGGCCATCTTCTACTATATCGCCGACGAACGCGTAGACTTCAGGCAGCTCATCAAAGTGCTGGCCGAAACCTTCCACGTACGCATTGAGATGAAACAGATTGGCGCCCGCCAGGAAGCAGGGCGCATTGGCGGCACCGGACCGTGTGGACGAGAGCTTTGTTGCGCCACCTGGATGAAGAACTTCGTGTCGGTTAGCACCAACTCGGCACGCATCCAAGACATCTCGTTGAACCCACAAAAGTTGGCTGGAATGTGCGCCAAACTGAAATGCTGCCTCAACTATGAGGCCGACGACTATCTGGAAGCCAGTCGAAAACTGCCCAGCAGGGAGATTGTGTTGCACACGGCGGACAAGGATTATTATCATTTCAAGGCAGATATCCTCACAGGGATGGTGACCTACTCTACCGAAAAGAACGCTGCCATCGACCTCGAAACGATTGATATCCAACGCGTTCAGGAAATCATTGAGATGAACAAGCGGGGCGAAAAACCAGCTTCGCTCTCGAATGATGGGCAGAAGAAAGAAGAACAAAAGCCTAAAGATTTGCTTGCCGGTGCTGACATCAGTAGGTTTGACAAAAACAAAAACCGAAAGAAAAGGTCCAACACGGAGGTTTCAGAAGGCAATGCAAGACGGGGAAACAACAACAATCGGCGCAGAAACAACCAAAACCGCAGGCCGAGAACGGGCCGAAAAGACAATCAAGAACGTCAGGCAGATAATTGATAGGACATGAGAAAGTTGGGGGTAGCACTCATCCTTTGCATCCTTTTTGCAGCTTGCAACGAAAAAAAAGTGTATGACACCTTTCGTCATACACCCCTGGCAGGCTGGGAAAAGAATGACAGTTTGGCGTTTGATGTGCCCAAGTTGAAAGCCTCGGGACACTACCAATCGGCGTTGGCCCTGCGAATCAACAACGATTATCCTTTCATGGGACTCACGCTCATCGTTGAGCAAACCGTTCATCCGGCGCATATCAAACACGTCGACACGCTCAATTGCGCGCTCATTGGTGCCAATGGGGTGCCCAAGGGACAAGGAATTGGCTACTATCAATATGCGTTTGACATCACTTCAATGGACTTACACGAAGGTGATTCGCTACACATCAGCGTTCGTCATGACATGAAGAGAGAGATTTTACCAGGCATCAGCAACGTGGGAGTGAGCCTGACAAAACGATAAAGGGTCTGTTGTTTTTGAGAAATTGGTAGCTTAGGTGTGCACCAAGTTGCGCCCCGCGTCTATCCGGAGGAAGATGAATAACAGGAGGGTGAAGCCCCAAAGCGACGAACCGCCATAACTGAAAAACGGCAACGGAATGCCGATGACAGGCGTAAGTCCCAACACCATGCCCACGTTGATGAAGACATGGAACAGAAAGATGCTGGCCACACAATAGCCATAGATGCGCCCAAAAGCAAACGGTTGGCGTTCGGCCAGCTTGATGAGTCGCAAGATTAATGCCAAGAAAAGCACCAACACGCCGGCAGAACCAATGAATCCTTCTTCCTCTCCCACCGTACAGAAGATGAAATCGGTGTCTTGTTCGGGCACAAACTTCAGCTTGGTTTGGGTTCCATTGAGGAATCCTTTCCCCCTTAGTCCGCCCGCACCAATGGCAATCTCACTCTGATGAACGTTATAACCCGCCCCGGCCACATCCTCTTCCAGCCCCAACAGCACGGTGATGCGCACGCGTTGGTGCGGCTTCATCACGTTATTGAGCACGTAGTCGGCCGAATAGAAGAACACGATTGAACCAACTGCAAACAGTGCGATGTAGAGATAACTCCTCATTTGGCTGGCCAGCCAACAATAAGTCAGATAACCAATCAGCACGATGGACACGATGAGCTGCACCCAGACCACGTCAAAGGGAAGCACAAACTGCGCAAAAAGCAGCGATAGCGCGGTGACTCCCAAGCAAACCAACAAGATAAAACGGGCTTGCCGCTTATCCTTACAGTAGAGGTACACCATCGAAGCCGAGAACAACTGAACCAACAACAGCACCATGAACTTGCCCGCAGAAACGGGTAGCGACCACAATGCGGTATCCTCATACTTGATTCCCAACACGAAATAAATCACCATTGCCACGCCTGTAAACAATACACTGCCTGGCATTCCCTCGCGATAGAACATCAGGAAGAACGATAAATAAACCAAGGCAGAACCTGTTTCTTTCTGCGCAATGATGAAGAGCATGGGCAACAAGACGATACCAATGGCGATGGCAAAGTCTTTCCATTGATGAATGTCAAAGCCATAGCGCCCCATAAACTTTGACACGGCCAACGCTGTTGCAAACTTCGCAAACTCTGCGGGCTGCAATCTTATCGGTCCCAGCACCAACCATGAGCGCGAACCCTTGATGTCATGCGGATTGAAGATGGTGGCAAAGAGCAGCACGAGGAATGCAACATAGATGATGTACGAGAACATATCGTAGAATCGGTCATCGAGTAAAACCAGCACCATGCCTAAGAAGACAGAGGTGGCAATCCACACAATCTGCATACCCGACCGCGTACTGAGGCTGAAAATATCGGTATCGCCGTAGGTGTAGCTGGCTCCACACACACTGAGCCACCCAAAGATGAGCAGCGCTATGTAGATGAGAATGGTCCACCAGTCAAGTGAACGAAACACTCCAGAGGGTTTATCGGTTACTCGAGCCATATCCTATTCGACGATTTTGCATTGTTTTTGCTTTCGCTTCCGATGCCGGAGAAAGCGATCCTTTAATATATTGTTCCATCATAAGAGAACCGATTGGCACACCAAATTCGGCTCCAAATCCGCCATTCTCCACATAAACGGCGATGGCTATCTTTGGGTTATTCATCGGAGCGAAGCCCATGAAGACCGAATGGTCGTGTCCACGATTCTCCGCCGTACCTGTCTTTCCGCACACAGCATAATCAGCTCGGTTGGCTGCTCGGCAGGTTCCGCGCTCAACAGCCGAACGCATTCCCGCCACAACGTAATCGTATGCCCGCTTATTGGCCTTGGTGTAATGGCGGCGAGTGAACAGGGTATCGAGTGGTTCGCCTTGCACTTTGCGCACCACATGCGGCACATGATAGTAGCCTCGGTTAGCAATGGTTGCCCCAAGGTTGGCAATTTGCAAGGGAGTGAGGTTCACTTCTCCCTGTCCAATGGAGATACTAATGATGGTTAAGCCATTCCATGAGCCATGATAGGCTTTGTCATAGAAAGCCGAATTGGGTATCAATCCGCGCTTTTCACTGGGCAAATCGATGCCAAGTTTATAGCCAAAGCCCATGCTCACCATGTAGTCGCGCCAAGTGTCCATGGCGGTTTGCACGTTCTTGTATTTGCGTCGGTTGCCTATCATATAATACAATCCCCAACAGAAATAAGCGTTGCACGAAGTACTGATGGCCGGTACGAGTGACAAGGGTGAGGCATGACCGTGACAACCCACATGAAGTCCGCGGTAATAGAATCCGCGATGGCAGGCAAATGACGTGGATGGAGAGATGATTCCCTCTGAGAGATAGGTCAAAGCCTGCGTAGTTTTGAAGGTTGACCCCGGTGGATACTGCCCCATGATGCTGCGGTTCAGCAGCGGTTTCCATTGGTTTCGCTGCAACGCATGATGTACTTTCCCCCTTTTCTTCCCCACCATCCAACGCGGATCGTAGGTGGGTGACGACACCATGCACAGCACTTCGCCCGTGGAAGGCTCAATGGCAACGATGCTTCCTATCTTTCCTTGCAGCAATCTTTCACCCAACGCTTGCAGATCAAGGTCGAGAGATAGGGTGAGATTCTTGCCTGGAATGGGCTTGGTATCAAGCTCACCGTTTTGATAACTCCCCTGAACTTTGCCATGTACGTCACGCAACAAGATTTGAACACCTTTCTGTCCACGCAGCTGTTTCTCGTAAGAACGCTCCACACCCAGCTTTCCTATATAGTCGCCAGCCTGGTAATAATCATCCCCTTCGATGTCACTTGGCGAAACCTCGGCCACATCTCCCAACACATGTGCTGCGTAAGGATATTGATATTGTCGAATGCTTCGCTTCTGAACATAGAACCCCGGAAAGCGATACATCTTCTCTTGAAACACGCTGAACTCTTTGTCGCTCAACTGACTCATGAAGAGTTGTTGCGTAAAACGCGAATAACCGGGGTTTTTGTTTCTATCTTTAATCTCGACCATGCGCGCTTTAAAAAAGTCTTTGGTAATGCCCAAGGCTTCACAAAACTCGAGGGTATCAATCCTGTTTTTCTGCTCATTCATCACCACCATGATGTCGTAAGCAGGCTGGTTGTACACCATGAGTTTGCCATGGCGATCGGTTATGATGCCACGAGAGGGATAATCTATCTTCTTGAGGAAAGCGTTACTGTCAGCATTCTTCTTATAATCATCGCTTAACAACTGCAAGGTAAACAGACGAATGATATAGATGACCACAATCACGATGGCCACCCCGGCTATGACATATCTACGTTTTTCAAGATTATAATCCTTCATTCATCCGCAACAAAAGCCTCATCAACCCACTAACTCTTCCGCATGTTTTCTAAAGTGAGCAGCAATATTAATGTCAGTATCGTGCTACCGACCACGCATTTGAGCCATTGCATCCAATTGAAGAAGCTGAATGACTCGAGCGTGAAAAAGACAATGCAGTACAAAAACACCAGCAACAACGCATAATTCAAGAACGATGCCACGCCCAACGAACGCATGGACGGCTGCAAATCATCAGCACTCTCGCGCGGCAAGAACAACATCAGCACGTAAGGTTGCAGCAAACCGATGAACGTCATGCTGGCTGCGGCCAAGCCTGGGGTATTGGAAAAGATGTCTACACATAAGCCCCCTAAGAATCCGCAACACAAGATTGCCCACTTAGGGAAGTTGCGTCGGAAGAGCAGCATGACGTAAACATACAGCAAAGGGGTAGCGAAACCAAAGAGATGGATATGGTTGAACACCAACACTTGCAGCAACAAGAGCAGGACAAAGAATGATATTCCTTTCAACATCTCTATACTCATATCCAATAACTTTAATTATCTTTCACTTTCATCGAATCACGTGCGGCTCTCATCACCTCAATTCGCTCTTTCATCAGCGTGTTGTCGATGACGGAAACATCGCGCAATGTGGCGAAATCGGTGGCGAGCTGAACACACAACCGATACGAAACGCCATCAGGAGAGTTGTAAACATGCAGAATCTTTCCCACCAAAATGCCTGGCGGAAAGACCGATGAGTAACCACTGGTTACGATGTTTTCGTGCAATTTGAAGCGTGCGTGCCGTGGAATGTCATCCAAGAAGGCCTGATTGGTGGAGCCTCCACGCCAATTGAGAAAACCAAAATAGTCGCGATTCTCAATCTTACAACTCACATTCGACTTTGTGTTGAGCAGCGGAATCACGACAGCATAGTGCGTCGAAACCAAATAAACAATCCCCACAACGCCTGTCCCACTGACCACGCCCATGTCTTTTCGCACGCCGTCAACCGACCCTTTGTCAATAGTAATGAGGTTGTTGGCATCCTTCAAAGAGTTGCTCACCACCTTGGCAGGAATCTGCTTAAACTGGGACAACTGTTGGGTGACATCGGCTTTGACGTATGATGAATCCTTCGTCACGGCCGTCAGCTTCTCTGAAAGCTCCACAACTTTTTGCTCTAAAGCCAGATTTCGTTGGGTCAAATGCTGGTTGACCGTGACCAATGAGAAGAATTTTTCCAGTTGCGAACTCCACTCATAAACCTTTCCCGTCACGACATTCGCAGACGAGAACCACACGCTGTTCTGGTAACTGTTGTACCTGAACAGCAACGTAAAACTGATAGCTTCAAGCAATATAAAAACAAACCAATGGTGGTGTTTTGCAAGAAACTCAATGAGATTCCGCATGCATACAATTGATTTTCAGTGTCACAAACCCTTAACCGTTATCTCATCAAGAACGAGAAGCGGTCTACATTCTTCAAAGCGATGCCTGCTCCCTTTGCCACACTGTGCAATGGATCTTCTGCAATGTGGAAAGGAATATTGATTTTGTCCGTCAATCGCCTGTCAAGTCCGCGCAGCAAGGCTCCGCCACCACTGAGATAGATGCCATTTTTCACAATGTCAGCGTACAACTCAGGCGGTGTTGCCTCCAAAGCAGACAGCACGGCATTCTCTATTTTGGCAATGGTTTTATCCAAACAGTGCGCTATTTCTTGATAGCAAACGGGCACCTCCATCGGCAACGCCGTGATTCTGTTAGGTCCATGAACAACATAATCTTCAGGAGCCTCTTCGCCCAAATCGGTCAACGCAGAGCCAACGTGAATCTTGATACGTTCTGCCATGCGCTCACTCACCTTGACATTGTGCTGCCTGCTCATGTATTCCTGGATGTCGGCCGTTAAGTCATCGCCTGCCGTACGAATGGAGTTGTTCGACACGATGCCGCCCAACGAGATCACGGCAATCTCGGTACTGCCGCCACCGATGTCCACAATCATGTTACCTTCCGGTGCCTCAACGTCGATACCGATACCAATGGCGGCCGCCATCGGTTCAAAAATCAGGTAGACATCACGACCGTCGGCATGTTCTGCCGAGTCGCGTACGGCACGAAGTTCCACCTCGGTACTGCCCGAAGGAACCCCGATGACCATGCGAAGTGACGTTGAGAACAAGCGTCTACCAGGCCTCACCATCTTGATTAAGCCACGCATCATCTGCTCACAGGCTGTAAAGTCGGCGATTACTCCGTCGCGCAGCGGACGAATGGTGCGAATATTGTCGTGCGTCTTCTCGTACATCAACTTTGCCTTCTCACCCACGGCAATCATCTTGTCGGTGCGACGATCCAGCGCAACAACCGACGGTTCGTCAACCACAATCTTGTCATCACTGATGATGATGGTGTTGGCGGTACCCAAGTCCATTGCTATTTCTTGGATAAAAGAAAAAAATCCCATATCTGTTTATGTTTTATTTTTAGGCCTAAATGCCGACACGGAGCCACCCCCTGCCAGCCTATATCATCTTTATTTTGCAAACCATTGGTGGATAGCCGTGTCATAGTGGCTGCTCACCCCAAAGGCACGCTCGGCAAACTGCTTTCTCTCTTCGAGCGTGGTTTGTGCGCCATTCTTGTCAAGAATGTCTTGCAACATGCCATATTCGTTCTTGCTGGGCACGATAACCACATCATTGAAGTTTTTAGCACCAGCCCGAATCAGGGAGATACCCCCAATGTCAATCTTCTCAATGATTTCTTGTTCTGAAGCGCCACTGGCCACTGTCTCCTCGAAAGGATAAAGGTCAACCACCACCAAGTCGATTGCCGGGATGTCATATTGCTGCATCTGCGCACGGTCGCCCTCGTTTTCACGACGGGCAAGGATGCCACCGAACACCTTGGGGTGCAACGTCTTGACGCGTCCGCCCAAGATAGATGGATAAGATGTCACGCTCTCCACCGTTTGACATTCGTAGCCTAACGACTCGATAAACCGTTGTGTGCCACCTGTTGAAAGGAATTTTACGCCCTCAGAATGCAGCTTTGCCAACAGTGCCTCCAATCCATCTTTGTGAAAGACGGAAACCAACGCTGTTTTAATTTGTTTTACTCCAGCCATATTTTTATGTGTATTTGGCCACAAAGTTACGAAAAACCCTTGAATGAACCGCATCAATGATTGTAAAAAACGTTATTTTACACAGAATATGCACGGTACTTTCAATGAAAAAGGTTTTTTAATGTGAAATTGAAATTCTTGATTAGAAAAAAGGTTATGCGAATCCTTGGTGCGACCCTACGCTGCACACCCTATTCGCCTCATTTCACCCGTGGGTCGCCCAAGTATTTGGGGTGGATTTTGAAACTCCATGACTTTGGTGCGCAAACCCATTGCATTTGGATGCCAAACCCAATGACTTTGGACGCTAAACTCAATGACATTGGCGGGCAATCTACATGCTTTTAAAGAACTATTCTAAACGCCTGGGAAACAAGAGGATACAAGTGTGGAATTTGAGAGCGGGCCATAAGGTAAAAGCCGCATGACAGTTTTCCGGCACAACCCAGTTTATCATAAAAACATGTTGCCCCATCTTGTTTGACTTGGCAGTAGCGATGGCCCTGAAAAAACGGGCACCTGCGAGGAAAACAAGATGAGGCAACGCTCAAATTGAAAATCTAATCAATAGTCAGACGAAGGTCTATCAAAGTCCACGAGCCTTCAACAGGGCCTTGGCATCCGGTGCCTTCAAGCCTGTAAAGTCGCAGAACATCTGCATCAGGTCGCCCGTATTGCCACGGCTAAGCACCTTGTCACGGAAAGCCTGACCTACCTCTGGCTTCAACGCGCCATGCGCCTTGAAGTAGTCGGCCACGTTAACGGCCAGCACCTCCGACCACAGATAGCTGTAATAGCCAGCCGCATAGCCGCCACCCCACACATGGTTGAAGTACGAGGTAGAATAGCGTGGAGGAATCTGTACGTTGTACAGTCCAATTCCTTGGAGTGCCTTTGTCTCAAACTCGCCAGCCTTGTCGGCCGCAGGGATTTGTGATGATGTCATGTTGTGCCAAGCCAAATCCAGACAGGTGGCTGCCAAGTTCTCGCCCAGGGCGTAGGCTGAATGGAATTGAAGTGAGTTGAGCATCTTCTGTTTCAACTCTTCCGGCATAGGTTTTTGGGTCTTATAATGCTTGGCGAAGTTAGCAAACACTTCGGGAATGACGGCAAACGACTCATTAAACTGTGAGGGCATCTCTACGAAGTCGCGCGTTACGGCTGTTCCACTCAACGTGTTGTACTTACAATTCGAGAGCATTCCGTGCAGCGCATGGCCAAACTCGTGGAACATGGTGGTTGCCTCATCCCAAGTAAGCAACGTTGGTTGTCCCTCGGGAGCCTTGGCAAAGTTGCACACATTATATATAATAGGCAACTGGTTGCGCAGCTTGCTTTGTTTGGCAAACGAGCTCATCCATGCGCCACCCCGCTTGGTTGGTCGACGGAAATAGTCAACATAGAACAATGCCAGCTGCTTGCCATCCTTGTCCATCACGTCGAACACCTTCATGTCCTTGTGGTAAGTAGGCAGGTCGGTACGCTCTTTGAAAGAAAGTCCGTAAGCCTTATTGGCGGCAAAGAACACGCCATTAACCAGTACAGAGTCGAGGTTGAAATAGGGTTTCACCTCATCTTCCGAGAAGTTGAACTGCTCTTTCTTCATCTTAGCCGAATAATAGAACCGGTCGTAAGGCTGCAATTTGAAATCAGTTCCCATGGTTTTCTGCGCATACGCCTCGATGGCGCGCGTTTCCTCATCGGCCTTTGGCGTGTAAGCACCAATCAACTGCTTGAGGAAAGCATTCAAATTGTCCATATTTTTCGCCATGGTATTGTCCAGCGAGTAAGCTGCATAATTCTTGAATCCCATCAGTTCGGCCTTCTCAGCGCGCAACTTTGCCATCTCAACGATGATGGGGAAGGTGTTGAATTTTCCTGTTCCGTCGGCACGATGAATAGAAGCATTGAACACACGCTCGCGCAACGCACGGTTTTCAAGGCTTGCCAAGATGGGCTGTTGCGTGGTGTTGGTGATAACGATGCAGTAAGGCGCCTTGCCATCACGGCTCTCAGCGTCTTTCTTGCACTGTGCGATATCCGCCTCGCTCAGCCCGGCCAGGTCTTCAACCTTGTCCACCCAAATGGCCGCTTCGTTGGTAGCTTTTGGCAACATGTTACCAAAATCCTGCTGCAATTTGGCAATTTTGTTGTTGATTTCCTCCATGCGTTTTTTCTTATCTGCCGACAATAAAGCCCCAGAACGCACGAAGTTCTTATACACTTCTTCCAACAACTTTTTGTCTTCGCCTTGCAATTGATCGTATTCGTGATCGTAAACATATTTGATTCGATCGAAGAAAGGTTGGTTGAACGACACCTCGTTGTCGAAATCGGTGAGCAAAGGCACAGCCTCGTTCTCTACTTTTTCCAGTTCAGGGGTCTTGTCTGCGCTGGTAAGTCCGAAGAAGATGCTTGTTACTCGGTCGAGCAATACGCCACTCTTTTCGTAAGCCAGAATGGTGTTCTCGAATGTCGCCGAGTCTTTGTTGTCCACAATGGCCTTGATGGCCTCACGCTGTTGTTCGATTCCAGCTTTCATCGCTGGCAAAAAATGTTCGGTTTTGATTTTACTAAAATCAGGCGCGCCAAAAGGTAGCGTGCTCTCTTTCATCAAAGGGTTGTTGTCCAAATCGGCTCCTTTCTTGTCTGTGCAGCCCGTTAGTGTGGTTGCACACAGGGCCGCGCAAAGCATTGTAATTCCTAAAAAAGATTTTCTAAAATAATGATACATAGTTTTTATGATTTTGGTTACATTCTTTCTAAATTGGTGGTGTGGGCAAATAGGTTGACATTGAGCCACCTATTTCTCCGCTTCAACGTTTGCTATGCCATCACAAGCCCCTGCTGAATGGTGAGAAAGCCCAGCGACGAGGTTCGGCAAGTTTTTGCTTCAAACAGGATGACATGACAACAAAAATAAGCATATTTTTTGAGATAACTATAAGATTGTCACTTTTTTCAAAACTATTAAGAACTTTGTGTTTCTGTTTTTTATCTACAAAACCCTGCGCACCCAAGGCAATATCCGCCGAAAAATAGCGTTAATGATACATCATGAAGAAGGTTTTTCACATCCTGCTGTTGGCTCTATGCGCGATGGTTGCCTATGCACAGCCCGACCGAAGGGTGCAAAATCGGCCCTATACCGACCTGCGCCCGTTTCATTTCGGCGTGCTGCTGGGCACTCATTTTCAGGACATTGAGTTCAATAACGTTGGCACACAGCACATTACTCACGAGGATGGCTCGACGAGCGAAGCCCTCATCACAACCGATCAAGACCGCTGGGACGCAGGTTTAACGGTGGGCGTGCTGGGTGAATTCAGACTGAGCACCAACTTTCAGTTCCGCATCGCCCCTGCCATGTACTTCGGTAATCGCCACCTGACGTTTCACAATTTCAACAAACAGGATGCGAATGGGCAGCCCATCGAAGAACGCCAAGATATCAAGACGGCGTACATTTCTACCGCACTCGACTTGATTTTCGCCGCGCCTCGGTTCAATAACCATCGTCCTTACCTCATGGCTGGCGTCAATCCCATGGTGAATTTGAGTGGCAACAGTGACCAATACGTTGCCTTGAAGCGATATGAAACATTCGCAGAGGTTGGGGTGGGATGCGATTTCTACTTACCTTATTTCAAACTGAGACCCGAATTGAAGTTTTTGTTTGGCCTGACCAACAGCTACAATGCCAAGCATGCGGACGGGTTGAAGGACAAAAACATGATTCCGTATGCCAAATCCGTGAATCGATCTCGGTCCAAAATGATTGTACTCACCTTCTATTTTGAATAACAAACAGCGGCTCACAACCCTCCCGGCACATCATCAGTGCCATGGATTGCAAGCCGCTATTTGATATCAAGGCGCTGCTTCGGCGCCTTTTTCCTTATTTTTTCTTGGCGAAAGAGAGTTTGAGTTTTCCTACAAATACAGCGTGTTTGCCGTTCTGATCGACGGGAATCTCTTTTCCATCCAGGTTCTTTGCGTACATCAGGGTCTTGAAATAGGAGTGCGAATGACCGCCCAAGACCAAGTCGATATACCGCGACCCAGCAATCATGGCTTTATCTCCTTCGCGGCTATCCAGCCATCCCAAGTGTGAAATACAAATCACCAGGTCGCATTTTTTGTCGCGCTTGAGCATCAGAGCCGTGTCGTGCGCCGTCTTCACAGGGTCCAAATACCGCACACCCTTGCACTTTTGCGCATCAACCAGTCCATCTAAAGCTGGCGAAAGACCGAAGACACCTATTTTAATACCCTTGCGCTTAATGATTAAGTAAGGCTTGACCAAACCCTCACAAGGCGTTCCCGTGAAATCGTAGTTGGTGCAGACGATGGGAAACCGCAGGTTGCGGAGGATGAAAGCGAGGTTCTCCATGCCGAAATCAAACTCGTGGTTGCCAATCGTACCCGCATCATAACCCATCCTGTTCATCAGCTTTAGCTCCACTTCGCCTTTGTAAAGGGTGTAATAAGGTGAACCTTGACTAAAGTCACCGCTATCGAACAGCAACAAATCAGGGTCTTTCTTTCGCTCTTGCTTCAACATCTCGATGCGGCGAATGAACCCACCTCGGCCCGCCAACATCGTGTCGGCCAAATTGGGATTCAAGGGATAAATGCAACTATGCGTGTCGTTGGTGTGCAGAATGGTCAAGGTTTTGTCTTGCGCCGCCATTGGCATCACGGCCATCATGAGCAACGCTATGGTTACAAACAGGTATCTCTTCATTTGTTTTTTTCTCCTTCTTTTTGATGGTCAAATCTATTCTATGACTATTCTTCCTTCTATCTTCGCATCTACTTCCGCATGCTTTGCCGCCAGTTGTTTGAAGTAGTCGATGATGATGAAGCGCACGTTGTTCTCGTGAACCTGTGGCGACACCACATCCGTCTTTTGCTTGAAGGCCACGAGTTTGTCATTGCCCTGTGCGAGATAGTCCAAGGTTGCGATGCGATATTTGGCGTCTGGATTTATTTCTTTCCCGTTAATCAAGGCCGATTTGAGCCGTCCATCCTTGGTAATCACCAACCGCACCTCCCGGCTCACGCCTTCACCACCCACGCTAGCCATCTGCTCAAAGAGGTGAAGAACCTGCGCTCCGGTGAGCGTAAGCAGGCAAAGTTTGTTCTCAAAGGGCGCCACATCCACCACGTCGCCAATGGTCACATCGCCTTTGACCAATGCCGCACGGATGCCTCCCATGTTATATACGCCGAAATCGGGTGCGTCGTTGGCTTTCTTTGCGCCCCACACCAGGATGTCGGACAATAAGTTTGACAGCGTGCTTTCTGGTCGTTTCACACTCATGTCACGCGCCACACGTCCCACAACTGGCCCCATGAGGCTGTCAATATCTTCTTTATAAGGTCGCATCAGCATCTCAACAACCTTGTCATGCGTGGCATCATAGCGCTGGTCTACCACGATACGCGTGCGCTGAACGCTCGTGAGTTGGTACTGATGTACGCACGACGCACACACCATGCACATGCCGATGCACGCTCCTACTAATCGTTTTTGCATCATACAAAATATTGTTTTTATTGCACAAAGATAATTAAAGCATTCGCATCTGTCCCTTTGACCTGTAATCTTATAATATAATTTAACCTTAATTCCACCTTCGCTCTTGTTTGTAATGGAAACAACTCCGGGAGCGATGTCGTTGAGGGCAATGGAGAAATCAAAGTCTAACGTCATGGCAGAATCAACCCTGATGGTTTGCTGACTTATCCTTTCCTATACAGCATTCCACACTCGCAAGGTTATTTTGTGCTCACCAGCCTGAGTGAACACAACTTTAGCCGGAGTCCTCTCATTGGAACTACTGGGAATACCACCCTCGAAAGTCCATTCATATTCTTCTGCCCCGTAACTCTCGTTTTTCAATTGGATAGTTACAGGTGAGGTTTTGTCTTCCGAAGCCTCTATGGTGAATGCCGATTCAATAGGAACTTCGGACTCAATGCAACAAGTCGCATAAAAGCGTTTGTCTTCAGGTTTATCTCTG
>OBRT01000191.1_pt1 | contig 18870 bp, 13 predicted proteins | sample 1494891 | NCBI WGS metagenome assembly OBRT01 (sample SAMEA3360688, study PRJEB22359) | human gut metagenome | biome: ENVO:urban biome; feature: ENVO:human-associated habitat; material: ENVO:feces | place: Bangladesh | collected 2011 | reverse complement strand
ACTTTGTAGGGGCGTGATTTATCACGTTCCTAATACACTAAAATTTGCGGAGAGGAACGTGATAAATCACGCCCCTACAAAATATCATAACTTGCCAGAAAGCAGCTATTTTGCACTTGAAAAGAACAATTTGGTTAAGCCACACGAAGCATGCAAATGAGCAAAGCGGGTTATGTGCGCCAAAACATGGGGGTAATGTCTTCCATTTGGTTTGCCGAACCTATTTTATACATTTTCTGATTGGTACGCTTGCTCGTCAAACCGCCTAAATGCTTGATGTAAGGTCCCACTTTGATGTAATCAAAATTGCTCAAATTTATTTTTGAGGACACCGTTGTGCGCCCTGTATACCACCCTATTTTAAGTTCTTGATGCTTGTTTCTCAGATATTTAGCCAACGCATCAATCGCTTCGGGAGCAGCATCGCCACCCATAAAGCCAATGCAAGTGATGCGACCATGTTCGTTTTCTATCATGGTTTCTATTGTCTTTGTTGTAAGTGGCTCGCCAATGTCTTTCCATAGATACGGACTATGACAGCCAGGACACCGACAAGGACAGTTGGACAGATTGATTGCCAACGTAACCTCGTCGGGAAATTCCTGAAAAACGATGTCCGTATCTACGTATTTCAACATTAAAGGGTATATTTTTCTTGGGTTGCATAGTAGCGTCTGCTCGCTTCTTCTTGTCGAGCTGCCGAGAAATTGCTGACACGCTTCATGTATCCGATGATACGAGTAAGATAATCTACATTCTTTGAATGGCAGTGTGGGCATTCTTTCAAGTTGCGTTTATCGATGTGTCCGCATTCGTTGCAAATCGTATTCGGAATATTAAAGGTAAAATAGTTGCACCCTTCTTCGGCAGCCACACGCATGAGTTGTCGGTATTGTTGTTGTGAAAGGTGTTCGTCAAGGTTCATGTGGAGGGCAGAACCACCCGTAAGATGTTCAATATAAGGTGCTCCGTGGAGGCGGAACTTATCGAGAATGGTGAGCGAAGTGTCCTCAACACGATAGAAATAGCTGTTGTAGCAATCGCGAGGCACAAAATATCCGTCGGCTTTGTCCCATTTTGCGTGCTTCACACCTACGTTTTCAGCTGGTATCATTTCGCAATTGAACATGGCTTCCTTGGTTTTATATTGCTTGTTATAGGTTTCGATAAGTCCTAAAATGCCTTGTACAAACTCTTTATATTCATCGTTTGGCGTGATGTCGATGCCCATAAATTCAGCAGCTTCGACCAATCCGTTAATCCCAATGGTAAGGTATTGGCGGTCGATGTTGATGTATCCCGCATCGAAAAGTGGCAACATCTTGTGGCGCATGAGGTCTTTCAAGTTTTCATTGTAAGCCAATTGCACCTTGTGGCAAAGGTCGATGATGTGAGAAAGATATTCCTTGTAGTCTAATTTCTTATTGACAGCCTCTTGTATGCAACGATTTAAGTTAATCGTCAGCACACTTTTTGAACCTGTCGATACGCCTCCTGCACCCAAAGTGTAAGAGAAACCATTGTCTTGAATTTCGTTTCTGAGTCGGCAGCACGAGCTTAACGAGTCGGCATTGTCGCTCATGTAGGTGAAGAAACTATGACCTTCGGCATACATTTTAGCTGCATAATCGCCCCACTCTGCGTCTTTGCATTCGCCATTTTCAGTCAGTAAAGCCATGGTTTCAACTGGGAAAGTTAGCACAGCCTTGGTGCGTTCTTGGTTGAACCACGCCATAAATCGTTTTTGAAGCCATGATACGCCGTCCCAATCGGGTTGCGAACCGTCTGGGAAATAGAAGTTTCCGAAGAGCGATTCGAAATAATATTTGTCGTAATAGCTTATGTTCCAGAACACTGCTTGATAGTTTCTGGCACCCGTAGGTTGGTTCAACGAGTAAACAATCTGTTCGAAAAAGTCGGTGATAATCTTGTCAATGGTGCGTTGTTTTAGGCTCAAATCGACTACCTTATCAGGATTTTTCCAATAGTCTTTGCCGTATTCTTGCTGTATGAAATAGTTCATGTACATCAAAAATTCGGGTGTTGCGCACGCTCCTGCCAACATGCTTGAAACCATAAACACCATATTTATAAAGCCGCCACAGAAGCTTTTGAGGTTGGTAGGCTGGGTGGAGTTGCCTCCAATTGATGTAGTTCCACCGATGAGCCATGGATACATGGTGATGGAAGCACAATAGTTGGCAAGGTTGGTTTCGTCGTTCTTATAGATAAAATGATGGGTCAGCAGGCGGATATACTCTTCTGAAAGTTCCTTACCATACATGTGTTTGATGCGGTCGGTGAGCAAACGGCGATTCAAACGTATGAATCCTTGCTTTGGCAACTCGCCAATGAGGGTCGCAATATTCTTGTTTTCAACGTTGGCATTGGCGTCAAATTTTGAGCCTGTTGCAGCGTTTTCAGCCCGACAATAATCGGTTAGGAAGTGCATTTTCTCTAATACTTCACGGTCTTCGGTGTGTTGTTGGCGATAAACGATGAAACTTTTAGCCACGTTGTAGAAGCCTTCTTTCATGAGTGCCACCTCAACTTGGTTTTGAATGTCCTCCACCTTGATGTCATCGTGAATATCAATGTTGGACAAAACTTTGGAAACCATCGCCAAATCGGTTGGTTCATTCACACTATCGAACGCCTTGATAATGGCATTCATAATTTTGTCAAGCGAAAAACGGTCTTTTGAGCCGTCACGTTTGGTAATTGTAAAATTTTTCATTTCAGAAAATATATCTTTAAGACTTGGTTACAGATTTAAGATGAGTAACGTTGTTGTTAATTTTGTACTAATGATGCTGCAAAGAAAATTTATTTTCAATTTGCCGAATGCAACTATATTTTTTGCAAAGATAAAGAAAAGAAAACTAATTGCAATATTTTTTTCGAACTAAAATTGATGAATTTTTGATGAAAAAAAGGTACAAAAAGTTTGTTTAGATTGATATTTAATGGGTTACGAACAGCCATTAAAGACAAAGTTTGAGGCTTATTTAGACAAAGTTTTTTGAAATTTATTCTCTAAAAAATATTTTCTAATTTTCTTTTTGGAAAACTTTTTTAATTGAATAGCTCAAAAAGTTTTCCTTTTTGATAATTTTAAATTCCTATTTTTCTCCTGAATTTTCAGTTTTTTAAAGCGAAATCGTTCTTTTTCAAGTGCAAAATAGCTGCTTTCTGGCAAGTTATGATACCTTGTAGGGGCGTGATTTTTTCGCTTTGCTCTTTTGCATGCTTCGTGTGGCTTACGAAATCGTTGGCAGAAACATAGCCCCAACAAAATGTAATCTTTATCTACCTAATAATTTCAAAAGAAGCAAATTCCGTGCAAACTTTGTTAAATACTTGGAATAATTACACAATTTAAAAGGAAAAATAGCTAACTTAGTACCATATTATTAATACATAACGCAAATAGATTTATGAAGATGAAAAATATAACGACCACGCTGCTTCTAACAATGTGGTAGCATTGTCAATGACATCTTGTCAAAAAATGGCGAAGAAAGAACATAAAAAATGATGAAACAATATGACAAACTTGAGAAAATATACGCTCCCTCTCTTGCTTTTAGGCATGGTGTGGGTGGCAACAGCAGCAACATGCAGTAGTAAAATCAGCAAATCTGAAAATAACGACACAACAAAAACAAATTTAACAATGACAGACAAAAAATATGTAAAGCCAGACGACGCTACTTTGCGCCAAACTTTAACGCAAGAACAATATGAGGTTACGCAACATGGTGCCACCGAAAAGCCTTTCACCAATGAATATGACAATGAGTTTAGACAAGGAATATACGTTGATATAACCACGGGCGAACCGCTTTTCTTATCGTCCGATAAATATGATTCGGGGTGTGGGTGGCCAGCGTTCAGCAAACCAATCGATGAATCGCTCATTACGCAACACAAGGACACCTCGCACGGAATGATAAGAACCGAAGTGCGCTCAAAAACAGGCAACGCTCACTTGGGACACGTCTTCAACGACGGACCAACCGACAAAGGTGGGCAACGCTATTGTATCAATAGTGCATCGTTGAAATTCATTCCTTTAGCCGAAATGGAAAAGCAAGGCTACGGCAAATACACAAAACTGCTGCGCAAAGAAAAAGAAATCTATGTGGCTGGTGGTTGCTTCTGGGGAACAGAACACTACATTCAGCAAGTAAAAGGGGTGTTATCGACAGAGGTTGGCTATGCCAACGGAACTTCGAAGAACCCTACTTACGAAGAAGTTTGCACCGATAAAACGGGCTTTGCCGAAGCGGTTCACATTAAATACAACCCTGACGAAGTGAGTTTGGCTTTCCTTGTAAAACTTTATTTTGTAGCCATCGACCCTACTTCGCACAACCAACAGGGCAACGACCGTGGTTCACAATACCGCACAGGTGTCTACTATACCGACCCTAAAGACCGTGCCACGATTGAAAAGGTGTTCGAAGCTGAAGCACGCAAACACAATGTGCCGTTGGAGGTGGAACTAAAGCCGCTCCAAAACTTCTATCGTGCCGAGGAATACCACCAAGATTATTTGGACAAAAATCCGACTGGCTATTGCCACTTGCCAACTTCGCTATTTGAATATGCCAAAAAGGCACGCGAGAAATAAAAGGAAAACTAGGGAAAACTAGTTTTCCTAGTTTTCCCTAGTTTTCCTAGTTTTCTCTAGTTTTCCTAGTTTTCCTAGTTTTCCTAGTTTTCCTAGTTTCTCCTATAGAAAGCCCCCCTAAAAATCAGAACTCCCCTTTCAGCGATTGCCGAAAGGGGAGTCTTTTTAGCTATGAGATTTTTGTTTTTGTTGTTGATTAGTAAGCGAACAAAGGATAATCTTTCATTGTTGCGTTTACTTTCTCGCGAACTTCTGCGATGACTTTTTCGTCTTCAGGAGCAGAAAGAACCTTATCAATGAGTTCAGCAACGAGAACCATCAAGTCTTCCTTAGCACCACGAGTTGTCATGGCAGCGGTACCAAGGCGGATACCTGATGTCTGGAATGCAGAGCGAGTATCGAATGGTACCATGTTCTTATTTACAGTGATGTCAGCAGCAACAAGAGCGTTTTCAGCCACCTTACCAGTAAGTTCAGGGAACTTAGTGCGGAGGTCTAACAACATAGAGTGGTTGTCAGTACCGCCTGATACGATGCCGTAGCCACGCTTAACGAGTTCGTCAGCGAGTACTGCTGCGTTCTTCTTAACCTGTGTAGCATATTCTTTCCAGCTTGGTTCGAGAATTTCACCGAACGCAACAGCCTTAGCAGCAATAACGTGTTCCAATGGACCACCTTGGTTGCCTGGGAATACAGCAGAGTCGAGCAATTGCGACATTTTCTTAACTACACCCTTTGGAGTTGTGATGCCCCATGGATTGTCGAAATCTTCGCCCATCATAATTACACCACCACGAGGACCACGGAGAGTCTTGTGAGTTGTAGTAGTTACGATGTGAGCATACTTCACAGGGTTTTCCAATAAACCAGCAGCGATAAGACCAGCTGGGTGAGCCATATCGACCATGAAGATAGCACCGATTTCGTCGGCAACTTTGCGGAAACGAGCGTAATCCCACTCACGGCTGTAAGCAGAAGCACCAGCGATGATGAGTTTTGGCTTGTGTTCGCGAGCAAGTTTCTCCATGTTGTCGTAGTCTACACGACCCGTTTCCTTATCGAGCGTATAGCCGATAGGGTTGTAAAGGATACCAGAGTTGTTTACTGGGCTACCATGTGAAAGGTGTCCACCATGGTTAAGGTCGAGACCCATGAAGGTGTCGCCTGGTTTCAAGATTGCTGCAAGAACAGCTTGGTTAGCTTGCGCACCAGAGTGTGGCTGCACGTTTGCCCAACAAGCACCGAACACTTTCTTTACGCGTTCGATACAAAGGTTCTCAACTTGGTCAACCACTTGGCAACCACCATAGTAGCGCTTGCCAGGGTAACCTTCAGCATACTTGTTTGTGAGGTACGAACCCATTGACGCCATTACTTCGTCGCTGACAAAGTTTTCTGAAGCGATGAGCTCCATGCCTTTCAATTGGCGTTGGTGCTCCTTTTCAATGAGGTCAAAAATCTCTTGATCTTTTCTCATGTTGTTTAAGTATTAAAAATGCCTCCATCAGCCGTTCATGGTTTTAGGAACTTGACCGACAAAGACAAGGTTGTTGTAATTAGTTGCAAATATAACTATTTTATTAGAATAGGGCAAATAATTGAAGAAAATATTTTGGAGTTTTTTTTAGAAGATTTGGGACGAGGTCGGACTTGTCAGACGAGTCAGACCTGTCCGACAAGTCCCCAAAAGCTCTTTCTCCTTAACACAACTCCACCTTATCTATTTTCTGTTCTTTGTCGCAATAATGACACTTCAGTACTCCCGCTGCTTTGTCCACGACATTAAAAATAGTATTCACTGGCTCGTTGTTGGTAATACATTTTGGGTTATTGCATTTCACAATCCCCTGCAACTCATCAGGCGTGATAACTTGCTTCTTTTCAACAACTTCATAGTCTTTGATTATATTCAAAATAATATTGGGTGCTACCACCGATAAGCGTGAAATTTCGTCGTCTGTAAAAAATTTATCGCTCACTTTGATGATACCTTTGCAGCCCACTTTCGATGATTTATAGTTCACACCAATTGTTACAGGTGTGTCGAGTTGCTGAAGTCCTAAAAGATTGACCACATGAAAAGTCTTTTCAGCTGGAATATGGTCGATTACTGTGCCGTTTTCAATGGCTGCTACTAAGCGTTCTTTCTTTCCCATTTTTCTTCTCTTGCTTAAAGGGGGACGAGTCCGACTGGTCAGACAAGTCCGACTCGTCCCCCTCTCCATTAAATAATAGTTTTATCTCCTTTGATTTCGTCCATGCCAATGCCCAAACAATAAGCAAAAATAGCTTCACGCGCAAACAATCCGTTTTTGGCTTGCTCAATATAATAAGCATGCGGATTGCTATCCACATCGTAGGCGATTTCGTTTACACGAGGCAGTGGGTGCAAAATGCGCATATTCGGTTTTGCCAACGACAGCATATCATTGCGCAAGATGTACACATTCTTCACACGCTCGTATTCCATCAAATCAGAAAAACGCTCCTTCTGCACACGGGTCATGTACAAAATATCGGCATCGGCAATGGCTTCAGGCGTAAATTCCTCCTGCTCGGTGTAGCGAATGCCGTGCTTTTTACAAAATATTTTGTATTCTTCGGGCATTGCCAATTCGGCTGGCGCAATGAAATGGAACGTAGGATTAAAGTGGCGCATCGCCATTAAAAGCGAGTGAACCGTGCGACCGTATTTCAAATCGCCCACCAAATAAATGTCCAAATTCTCCAACGTGCCTTGCGTTTGGTTGATGGTGTAAAGGTCTAACAAACATTGCGAAGGGTGTTGGTGCGCCCCATCGCCAGCATTGACAATCGGAACAGGCGAAACCTCGGAAGCATATTGTGCCGCTCCCTCGATATAGTGGCGCATCACAATCGTGTCGGCATAGTTGGCAACCATGAGAATGGTGTCCTTCAACGTTTCTCCCTTGCTCACAGAAGACGCCTTGGCATCGGTAAAACCAATGACTTTTGCGCCTAAACGATTGGCAGCGGTTTCAAAACTAAGACGGGTACGGGTGGAAGGTTCGTAAAACAGAGTAGCTATCACCTTCCCTTTCAATAGCTCTCGATTAGGAAATTTTTCAAATTCTTGGGCAGTTTCAATAAGGTATAAGATTTCCTCTTTGCCCAAGTCTTGAATATTCACAAAGTTTTGTTTCTCCATAGAAATGAATTGCTTGGATTATTTTGAGTGTAAAGGTAAACATTTTTTTCAAAAATAGGAAGGAACAACAAAAAAATGCGTTGCAAAACCGCATAAAATTTTATTGTTTTCGTGCCGCATCAATGTTTTTTCCTTTGTAGGGGCGAAGTTTTTTTCGCAAGTTCAACAACTTGTATCACGTTCCTAACATCAAAAATAGAATTTATACTTAGAGGAACGTGATGAATCACGCCCCTACGCCAAGCTGCCGACTGCTCGTTTCCACGCCAAATTACACCCTGTCTTTGGCATTTTTCATTTCAAAGGCGTCCCAAACATAGAAGAGTAAGAGAAATCCAATGGCAATATGGGCAGAGCCATACAACGAATTGGTGGTCGATGTAATACCAAAAATGCCTATGAATGCTGACAAAATGCACACAAAAGGGGAATAATGTAAATTTTTCTTGAAGATATTGAGGCACAACCAAGCCATAGAAAGGGCGAGGAGCGACATATATAGAGCGAAATCGGTATTGTTTTTGCCGTCAGAATACAAACATGCGAGCGGTGTAAAGAGGGTAAGAATATTCCACGAAGCAAACAAAGTGCCTTCGTTTTTGTTTAATTTCAAGCGGCTTTTAATGCTCACAAAATGGCGATACCCATAGGTAAACCATGCGACAACAGGCGCAAAAGTAAAGATATAATTCACCCAAGTGTCGAAAAAGAAATCTAAAACATAGGCTATTAAAGTGATTAACGCCCACACAGAAAGGAAATTCCAATGCCCTAAGTGTATTTTTTCGCTGTCGTTCATCTTATTTCCTGCTGTTTCTGCTGTTTCGTTTGTTTCCATTATGATTTTAATTTAGTATTTTTATGATTCGTTTTCCACGCCCCATCAATGTGTTTTCCCCTTTGTAGGGGGCGTAATGACGAGTTGAAATTACGCTCTACATGCTAATTTGCTAACTTTCTGCTGCGAAAGCTGCTTTATTTCTTTCTTAATTCGTCTTCAAAAGCCTTGATAGCTTTTAGTGTAATGGCTTCGGCTTCCTCAATTGAGCAGTGAAGTTTACCGCCTGAGGCATCGGCATGACCGCCTCCGTTGAAGAATTGCACTGCCATCGGCTGACAATGGAAACCATTTCCTGAACGCAAACTCACTAAAACAAGGTTGGGGCGTTCGGTGTCTTCACGCAAAGAAATGCTCAATTTCAAACCTTTTATTTGCTGTGGAATGTTCACAACACCTTCCATATCGCCTTTTATGAAGTGGAAACGTTGCATTTCCTCCTTTGTAACGGCAAAATAAGCAGCGTGTAAATCGCCCACATACCTCATTTTATTGGCAATGATATGCCCACGTAGGCGCATCGCATTGACCGAATAATTATGGTAAACACGGTTGTAAATGTTATCTTTGTCAATGCCTTTCGATAGCAACTGACTGATAATGAAATAGATTTCGGGGCGTGTAGAATTGTAAGTGAACCCACCAGTATCGGTCATCATGCCGCAATAAATGCACTGCGCACACTCCTTTGTCATTCCTTCGTAGCCACCTAATTGGCAAATGATTTGGAAAACCATTTCGCTTGTGCTTGATATATCTGGGCGCGAAACTGTAACTTCGTTGTTCGTTTCGGGTTCTAAGTGGTGGTCTATGAGGATTCGCTTTGCCTTACATTGGGTTAGGGTTGGGCACATGTCCTCAACACGCGAATTTTGATTGAAGTCTAAGCAGCAAACAAGGTCGGCATTGTCGAATGCTTCTTGCACTTGCTTTGTTCGTTTGTCGTAGCGTAGCAAGGTGTTTGTGCCTGGTAGCCACTGTAAAAAGTCGGGATAAGCGTCTGGAATACAAACTTTTACGTCTTCTTTTCCTATTTGTTGTAAATAGGCTTTCCACGCCAATGTAGAGCCAATGGCATCACCGTCGGGCGATTTATGGGTACATATAACGATATGTTGTGCTTCGTGAAGAAGCGTTTGGAGATGCTTTAATTCGGTTTCGCTTAATAATTTTATATTCATAAGAGTTTGGGATAGGGGACGGGGAGGGCTTTGGACGAGTCGGACTAGTTGGACTAGTCGGACTAGTCTGACTAGTCTGACTGGTCTGACAAGTCAGACTCGTCTAAAAAAATCCTTTTGGCGAGCTTTAAAACAACTTTTCTGGATAAACTCCTTCTTCTACAAGCTGCTTGATGCGTGCCACAACACCCTCACGGTCGGCAGGATAAGTAACGCCAAACCATGTGCTTGTGGTGTCAAGAACATCTACTGTTGCTGTTCCGTCGTTGATAAGTTTATTGACCATCATAGGAATGAAATACTCTGATTTCAAGTTTTCCATATTCTTTGGGTCGGCAAGAAATTCTTTGAAATAGGCTTCGCTATATTCAAAGTAGTCGGGTGTGAATCCCCACACGTTCATTGAAGTTGGCGTATTGTCGTCAACGGTTGTCCACGCCTCGTTTTCCATGTACTGAACTTTCCCATCACGGCGTTCAATCTTGGTGCGTTCCACCACGGTTGTGAGGTGTCCTTGCTCGTTTGTTTGGCAAAGTCCACGTGAAACGGTTCCATTTTCGCTCAAGGTATTGCCCACACGGAAGCCTACCATGGCGTAACGGTTCTTAGCACCTTCTGGTAAGTCGGCAAGGAACTTACCGATTACTTGGAAAGCATCACGATTGTAGAAGTCGTCGCAGTTGATAACGCAGAAAGGTTCTTTGATAACGTCTTTTGCCATGAGTACAGCGTGATTGGTTCCCCATGGTTTTTCTCTTCCTTCTGGCACTTTGAAGCCTTCAGGGAGTGCGTCTATGCTTTGAAAAACGAGTTCAGCGGGAATGTGTCCCTCGTATTTTGCAAGTACTTGTTGGCGGAATTGCTCTTCAAAATCTTTGCGAATGATGAATACTATCTTTCCAAATCCTGCTTTTATGGCATCGTAAATGGAATAGTCCATGATGGTTTCGCCATTTGGACCTAATCCGTCCAACTGTTTTAGTCCGCCGTAACGGCTTCCCATACCCGCAGCAAGCAATAATAATGTTGGTTTCATTTTTTTTCTTTTTTAGTTTTTTGGGGACGAGTCGGACTAATCGGACTAGTCGGGCTAGTCGGGCTAGTCTGACTAGTCCCCCCAGTCCGACAAATCAGACCAGTCTGACTCGTCCCAATAGTAGGTTCTTTTAAAGTTTATCGAACTCTAAGTGGAAGTTGATAACCGCCTCGATAGCAGTCCAATACATATCCAAAGGAATGTTTTCGTTTGGCGAGTGAATGAGGTTTGACTCCAAGCCGAAGCCCATTAGCACTGTCTTTACACCAAGAATTTCCTCGAATGTGGCAATGATTGGAATACTTCCGCCACGGCGTGCTGCGATAGGACGCTTGCCGAAAGCCATTTCGAAACCACGTTCAGCAGCCTTGTAAGCTGGAAGGTCGATAGGACAAACGTAACCTTGACCGCCATGCAAAGATTCAATATTGATTTTAACGCTCTTTGGAGCAACTTTCTTGAAGTAATCAACCACCAATTGTCCAATTTTCTTGTGGTCTTGGTGAGGAACGAGGCGGCATGACAATTTAGCGTAAGCCTTTGACGGAATCACCGTCTTTGCGCCTTCGCCTTGATAGCCACCCCAGATACCGCAAACGTCGAAACTTGGGCGGAAACCAGTGTGTTCGATGGTGTTGTAACCCTTTTCGCCAAAGAGTTCTTCTACATCGAGCGATTTCTTGTAAGCCTCTTCGTTGAATGGAATCTGTGCCACCATGTCGCGTTCTTCCTTTGAAACCTCTTCAACATCGTCGTAGAAGCCTGGGAACTGAATTTTTCCGTCCTTGTCGGTAACGTCGGTAATCATTTTGCAAAGCACATTGATAGGGTTTGCCACAGCTCCGCCGAAGTGTCCAGAGTGGAGGTCGTGGTTCGGACCCGTTACTTCGATTTGCCAATAAGCCAAACCACGCAAACCTACTGTAAGCGAAGGTATGTCTTTGGCTATCATGCTGGTATCTGAAACGAGAATAATGTCGCATTTTAGCAATTCCTTGTGCTTTGAGCAGAATGCGCTAAGGCTTGGTGAACCAATTTCTTCTTCGCCTTCGAGAATGAATTTTATGTTGTGTTTCAACAAATTGTTCTTTACAATATATTCGAAAGCCTTTGCTTGAATGAACGATTGACCTTTATCGTCGTCGGCTCCACGCGCCCAAATGCGTCCGTCTTTGATAACAGGCTCGAATGGTTCACTGTTCCAAAGTTCGAATGGTTCAGCTGGCATCACATCATAGTGTCCATAGATGAGCACAGTTTTAGCTGCTGGGTCTATTATTTTTTCGCCATAAACCACAGGGTTGCCGTCTGTTGGCATCACTTCTGCCTTATCAACGCCTGCCATGAGCAAAAGCTCTTGCCAGCGTTCAGCACAACGAATCATATCTTTGCCGTGCTTCTCAGGTTGCGCACTCACACTTGGAATACGTATCAAGCTGAAAAGCTCGTCGAGTATTCTTTCTTGATTTTCCTTAATATAATCTTTAATCATAACTTTAAGGGTTTTAAAGGTTTAATGTTTCTTGGTGCAAACTTACATATTTTAACCGAAAAACGAGCAAGATAAATGCTAAATGTTCTCAAAAAACACAGAATAATCATTGGAAAAGCTTGTCGGGAGTGAGTCAGACAAGTGGGACAAGTCTGACTATTCCGACTTTCCCCATTTGCTTTCTCAAACGAAATAGCCGCTTTTCTTCTTCAAAATCCCTTGTTTTTCCCTTCAAAATAGGCTGTTTTGGGTTTGCAAATGAAAAATTAGCATATTTCTTTTTTTTTTCGTTATAAAATTGTTATCTTTGCCTTTGAATAAATGAGAAAGGCTATTTATGTCTGACTAGTACGACTAGTCCGACTAGTTTGACTAGTTCGACTAGTCCGACAAGTCCCAAAGAAATTAAAAAACCCAAACTATAAACAATGAAAAGAATCCTTTTAACATCAGCAGTCCTGCTTTTATCGCTGCTAACCGTCAGTGCTAAGCCTAAAAAAGCACAAGAAACAAAAGCAATCGACAAAATAAAGTACGAAATTACTTATCGCACACAGAGCGTTAAAGACACAACGGCACGCGATGAGAATGGAAAATATGTCTACGGACAAGACGATATGCGCCTTGAGGTGGGCGAAATGGTGAGCTATTTTTATAGTGCAACCAAGCGTGCTTATGATGACGAAATTCTAAAATCGGTTAAAATAGGCGATGTTGCTAAGTCGAATTTATCGCGTGGGAATATTACTATGAATTTTTTCCGTAACTATCCTAAGGGGAAGACTACTTATATTGACGAAGTGATAATCGAAGAATTTCGCATTGAAGAGCCAATGGAGCAGCCAAAATGGGAAATAGTTGCCGATAGCACAAAGAAAATCCTCAATTACGACTGCCAAATGGCTCGAACAACCTTCAAAGGTCGCCAATGGACAGCATGGTTTGCCGCTGATATTCCTTTAGACAATGGTCCTTGGAAGCTCTGTGGTCTTCCTGGACTAATCCTTCGTGCTTCAGATGCTCAACAACAATATATTTTTGATTGCGTTGGCATGAAGCAAACAGATGGTACTGCCGACCTTTTGTATAATTTAAAGTTTGATGAATATACCAAATCAACGATGAAAGAGTTCAAGGAAGCACAAATAAAAGCCGTTCCACAAGATGTTTTTGCAGCGGAAGGTATAACAATAGATGTGCCAGAGGAAGTGAAAGCAAAATTCCAAAAAGCATTGTCGAAGCCAATACCAAGCAATTCGATAGAGAGGTAAAAGCCTCCCCCACCAACCCCTCCGTTGGGAGAGGGAGTACGAAACTGCTATTTACGTCAGACTAGTCAGACTAGTTGGACTAGTCGGACTAGTCGGACTAGTCCTCCCAACCCAATTTGTCCGACTCGTCCGAAAACAAAAAAACTTTCAAAAGCAATATCAAATGAAACTTCTACAAATTCTAACCAATATCCTTTTTGCGCTCCCCCTCCCAACAGAGAGGGTTGGAAGAAGACTTCTGAGGTGTTGGGGAAGCCTTCTTCTCCTCTTTCCGCTCGCTCTTTCGGCGCAAACCAATATCTCTGGCATCGTGGTCGATTCTCTTTCGCAACGTCCTATTGCCAATGCTAATGTGCTATTGATGAGCAATGGAAAGACCATAACCTTTGTGCGCACCAACGAAAAAGGGGAATTTGTGTTTCATAATGTCAGTAGCGAACCTTCAAAGCTGCAATTACAAGCCACAGCCATGGAGTATGCAAGGAAGAAAATAGCAGTTAAAAAGGCTTCGGGCAACCGCATAGAAATGGAGCAAAAGGTGTTTGAAATGAAGGAAATAACCGTTATGGGGGGACCAATCACTGCACGACGTGACACAATCACCTTTGATTTGACCCGTTTTACATCGGAACGCGATAACAATTTGAAAGATGTTTTGAAGAAACTCCCAGGGGTTCAAGTAGCTGATAATGGCAAAATTAGTGTGCAAGGAAAAGAAATTAGTCGCTTTACAGTAGAAGGACTCGACCTTAGCGATGGCAGTTACAACAAACTTACCGACAATATCAAGGCGAAAGATGTGAAGAAAGCAGAAGTCATTGAACACGACCAGCCCATCAAAGCCTTGCAAGATAAGGTGTTTACCGACAATATCGCCATGAATGTTGTATTGAAAGATTCGGTACGCGACCAGCTTTCCCTTACCCTTCGCCCCTATCTTGCCGTTGGACGACCCACTCATGTAGGCGGTTCGGCTAACGCAATGCAAATAGGCAAGCGCAAACAAGTGATGTACGACATTATTTACGACCGTACGGGCAAGGATATTTCAAATTCAAACCAGCAATTTGTTTTCGATTTCATGGCTCCCCAACCCGCTTCACTCTCTGCTTGGTATTCCGTAGCAGGACTTGTTGCGCCCATTGATGCCAAACGATTGCGCTTCAATACATCGCAAAATTATAGTATTAACCGACTTACAAAATTGAAAAATGATAGCGAATTGCGCATCACGGCTGACTATTATCGCAATGTTTTGCGGCAAAATAGAACCAATTTTTCTACTTATTATTTGGCTGAAACACCTACTATTACCACCGAAAACCACCGCCTTACGTTGTTAGAAGATGCGTTCAACTTTAACATCGATAAGAAAATAAATATGGAAACACATTATGGAACGATACGTTTCAAAATGAATGCAGCGCAAGAAGACGCACTATCGGAACTCGAAAGCACGGGACACGCCAATCTTTCGCAACGAGTACGCACCCCAGAACTCAATTTACAAGGCTACATTAGCACCACGACCAATCATGAAAATAGTACGTTCTCTTGGCAATCCATCGTAGATTATCATCACAGCCGTAACGATTTGTACCTCAATGATGACCACGAAAAAATCAATTCAAATCTATGGCATACCGACAACGAGGCGAGTTGGCGCATCGGCAATCGCTTAAAGCAAAATTACAACATCGGTATTGAGGCAGAACACTTAAACGTGCGAGGGGGAAATACGGATATTAGCCTTTACTCATCGCCTAATTTTAACTATAAAAATGGCAAATGGCGCACTTATTTTGGCGCATCGTTGAGGCTAAAATACCTTACCCAACAGCAAAAAGCTTATTTCACCGCATCGCCATACGTGGGTACAAACTTCAAGAAAAGTAGCCGAACAGAGTATAACGCATCACTTTCTTATGGCGAATCAATCCGAGGTTTGGCAACATTTGCCTTGGACAACTACCGCACAGACTATCGTACATGGAACGTAGCACCCACTTTTATGCCGTGGAATCGCTCCTTCAACTTCAACTTTCGACATGCTTACAAACGAGTTGTAAGAGAACTTTTTGCCAATACAACGCTCAAGGTAAGTCGTTCGTGGAGCAATTCGGTGGTGGATATGCAAATTCTTAATGGCAATTACCTCATGAAATATGCTCAGCACAACACTTGCAACACCAATATTATAGGTAGTTATTGGTTGTCGAAAGGTTTCTATAAATACCATTTAAAGACCTCTTTAAGCCTTTCGGCAATGTATAACAAAGGCGAACAATACACCAACGATAGGGTAGTGGGCTACAATTACCGCTCGTTAAGCCTTGCTCCGTCCATCACTTATTCCCCTTCTTTCATGTTTTTGTCTTACGAAGGAACCTTCACCATTGGCAAATCGAAGACCGACAACATCGAAATGGCTTCACGATTCAATTGGAGACAAAGTCTGACACTCACTGCAACCATACACCATATAGACCTTTCCGTGAAAGGAACTTACCATCATAACCAACTCGAAGCAGGTGCGCTCAATACTTTTCTTGCCGATGCAGGTGCCATTTGGCGATTGAAAAAAGTGCTTTTTTCTGCCAAACTAACCAACATTTTCAATCGTTGCAACTATGAAGAAACCACTTATACAGGCGTAGGCATCTTCACCAATCGCTACGAATTGCGCCCACGAACCTTCATTCTCGGCGTAGAAATTCGGTTGTAGTGCAATTTTGGTTGTTAGGAATGTGATACGAGTTGTTGAGCAAAGCGAAAAAATCACGCCCCGTCGGGTTGCTGTAAATGCCCCTACGTTGTCGCAAATGCTCGCCTAAAAATTATTTTTGGCTCACTCCTTTCATGGAAAGGGCGATGCGATGACGGCGCAAATCTACTTCCATAACTCTGACACGGACGTGTTGATGCAGGTGTACAATCGTAGTGGGGTCGGAAACAAACTTGTTGGCAAGTTGCGACACATGAACAAGGCCGTCTTGATGGACACCAAGGTCTACGAAAGCACCAAAATTGGTGATGTTGGTTACGATTCCTGGCAGCTCCATACCCGCTTTTAAATCTTCAATACTATGCACTGAAGCATCAAATTCGAAAGTTTCTAATTGCTCACGAGGGTCGCGCCCAGGCTTTTCTAATTCGTTTAGAATGTCGTTAAGCGTAGGTAGTCCTACTTCTTCTGATTGATAGTGTTTTAAATCAATTTGTTTAAGGGCTTCTTTATTACTAATTAGTTCGCTAACACTGCAATTTTTGTCTTTCGCCATTGCCTCCACAATGTGGTAACTTTCGGGGTGTACGGCTGAATTGTCTAACGGATTTTTAGCGTTTGGAATGCGTAAGAAACCTGCACATTGTTGGAATGCCGCTGCGCCAAGGCGTGGAACTTTCTTCAGTTGTGTGCGAGCCGTGAATGCACCATGCTCTTTTCTGTAATCAACAATGTTCTGTGCCAATGCAGCACCCAATCCACTGACGTACATAAGCAAGTGTTTTGAGGCTGTATTTAGATTTACACCTACTTGATTTACACAGCTTTCCACCGTTTGGTCTAATGAATGTTTTAGTTTACTTTGGTCTACATCGTGTTGATATTGTCCTACGCCAATGCTTTTTGGGTCGATTTTCACCAATTCTGCCAATGGATCCATGAGCCGACGACCGATAGACACAGCTCCACGAGTGGTTACGTCCTCGTCAGGGAACTCCTCTCGTGCTGTGGTTGAGGCTGAATAAATAGACGCTCCGTCTTCGCTAACCACAAAAACTTTTGGCGTTTCTTTGCTTTCTGCCGACAAATTGCCTAAACACTCTGTGATAAAATCTTTCGATTCACGGCTTGCCGTTCCGTTTCCTATGGCAATAGCCTCAATTTTGTATTGGCGAACCATGCGCAAAACGGCTACTGTGGCTTGTCCATAGAGGCGTTTGGGAGGGTGAGGATAGATGATTTCATGGTGCAAAAGATTGCCTTGCGCATCTAAACAAGCCATTTTACAACCATTGGCAAAGCCTGGGTCGAGTGCCAAAACACGCTTTTGACCGAGTGGAGCAGAGAGCAATAATTGGCGTAAATTTTCTGTAAAAACTTTGATAGCTTCCTCATCGGCTTTCTCTTTGCTCAGTCCTGCAAACTCATTCTCAATACTTGGATTAATTAATCGTTTGAAACTATCTTCAACCGCCTCTGTAACTAACGTTTGACACGCACCTCTACCACGCACAAATTGTCGGTTTAATCGGTCAATACACTCGTCATTATCAACCGAAATACTTACTCGCAGAATGCCAGCAGCCTCGCCACGGCGCATAGCCAATAGTCTGTGGCTATTACAGCGGCGTAATGGTTCTGAAAAATCGAAGTAATCGGAGAATTTTTGCGCCTCTTCTTTGTCCTCCATTTTCTTGATAACCTTTGACGAAATCATGGCTTCACGTTTGTAGGCAGCTCGTACCGTGTTGCGTGCCTGTTGGTCTTCGCTTACCATTTCGGCAATAATATCCTTTGCTCCCTGCAATGCGGCAGCCTCGTCCTTTACCTCTCCTTTCACAAAACGTTTGCTGGCAGCAGTCGGATTCTGTTCCCTTTGCATGAGGATTAGGGTGGCCAAAGGTTCAAGCCCTTGTTCCCGAGCAATTTGCGCCTTTGTTCTGCGTTTTGGTTTGTAAGGTAAGTAAAGGTCTTCGAGCAAAGAATTGTCCCAACAATTGACGATTTTGTTTTCCAATTCAGGCGTTAGTTTGCCTTGTTCCTTAATTGTTTTCAAGATAGTTTCTTTGCGTTTATCGGTTTCTTTCAGCTTGTCGTTCAGCTCCGATATATGCGTTATTTGCACTTCGTCAAGGTTTCCTGTGCGTTCCTTGCGGTATCGTGCAATGAAAGGAATGGTGCAACCCTCGTTTAGGAGGGTTAATGTGGCATCAACACTCTTCTCCGATAAATGAAGCGTTGCTGCAATGTGCTTTGTATAAGTGTTCATTGTGTTTTGTCGTCTTAATTTCTACAAAGTTACAGCTTTTCTTCTAATCGGCAATCAATTTGCTTGCATTTTGTAAAAAGATTGTTTAACTTTGCACCTTTATTATTTTAGGTGGGTTCTAAAAATTACCACCGTAATATATAACTTTAAATAATGGGTTACGTTTTGCTTTCTTTTGGTCTTTTATTGGCACAAATCGTCAGTTCATTCGGTCGCATAGTCCACTATGCTCTCTCATTCACTGCCTATTTTT
>OBRT01000181.1_pt1 | contig 19911 bp, 19 predicted proteins | sample 1494891 | NCBI WGS metagenome assembly OBRT01 (sample SAMEA3360688, study PRJEB22359) | human gut metagenome | biome: ENVO:urban biome; feature: ENVO:human-associated habitat; material: ENVO:feces | place: Bangladesh | collected 2011 | reverse complement strand
CTGATGATACTCTGTGTTACTCGCAGTTGGAAAGTAGGTCGTTGCGGAGTGTGTTAATACTTAAAAATCTCAATATTAATAAATAGTTTCTTCCGATACATTTGCTTCATTGAAAATAATTAAAATTTTAAAGATATTGTAAATCCTTATGGCCTTAATGAATTTTTGCTTTTATTATCGTATTTATTAGTGATATTTCTTAATTTATACAAGATTAAAAGTAATACTTCTAAAATAGCATTGCAATTCAGGTAACGGTGTCAGGTTTTTAAAATTTTATATCTTTTATTTGTTTATTATCACAATAAAACGTATTTAACAAATAGACTTTATAAATTAATATTAATCTATTTTAATCTGATAATAGAATTATAAAGATTTTATTTAAACTCTCTTTTCCGATAACAAAATATATTAATTTTTAAAAGCATAAATATAAAATATTTAAAAACCGCTATAATTTTTTACATTGTAAAATATAAATTTAAGAAACCATGCTTTATAACTGAAATGGTTAATGTTAAAAATATGTAGTGAAATATTAAAATATGAATATATTATCCGTATAAAAGCGATATAAAATAAAGCTGTTTTATCTCCAATACAAGATTATAATTTATATTATAAAACTTATAATAATTCAAACAATACTCACAATGTATAATAAAAATTATAAAGCCGTGTAAATAAAAAATAAAAAACACCAAAGAAAAAACATAAAAACGTATATACAAAATAAGTAATCAATCAACAAAATAAAGCGGATAAAAAAGCATGTAAAGTAAAAGATGAAGTTAATAAAAAAATATACAGATAAAAAAACAAAATAAATTATAAAAAAATAATCAAAGATGTAATTTAAACAAATAACAGCGGATAATTATTTATTATGTAATTTGCTATGCTTAATTAGTAAAGCGGTATTTATTATTTAAAATAAATTAAAATTTATGTAATTATAGTGAAGCTTATAAAATTTATACACTTTTATTTAAATGTAATAAAAATTAATGATTTATAGTCAAAAACATTAAATCATTGTTTTATGTTATTAAAGATAAAACTTTAACATTAATTTGTTTAATTATATAAGAAGTCCAATTCATAAATTTAAAATAATATATAAATAAATTTAGCTGCAAATAACTGTTATTTTATGCGATGAAATCAACGGTATGAAAGCGGATTATTGATGATGAAACTGCATAAAAGATAAGCGAGCCGGGTAGATTTAAAGGAAAATGTAAAAAGATTTAAAATTTAGTAAAATTTTATTTTACTAAATAATTTTTATATGATGATAAATCAAAATTTAAAATTAATTACTTTTAAAAAATTTTCTTTCTAAAAATAACTACAAAAATGAGTACAACAAAAAGCCATACGGACATTAAAAAATACATATTTTTATATCCTAGAAATTGTGAAATTATTCCGGATATTATCATTCCTATAAAAATTCCGCTATCAAATCCTACAAAAAATGTAGCATTCGCAGCTGCTAAATTGGAAGATCTTTTAATTGCCATAGTTTGAAAGCTTGCAATCAAAGCACCGCTTCCTAATGCGTAAAATAGAGCTGAGACAATTATAAATTTTTCGTCCCACGCATTACATAAAAATAAAAATGATACACAAAGTCCTAAAAATCCTATCATACTAATGCCGAAAAAGCCTTTTTTATCAACCGCAAATCCAAAAAGCGGTCTTAAAATTATTAAAGCAAGAGCTGCAACCGCAAAGAAAATACCTATGTTTGAGACATTTATCTCTTTTGCAAAAAGCACGATAAATGAAATTATGCCACCATAAGCACTATTTGCGCAAAGCATCAAAAAAGCCGGTATCAGAGCATTTTTTTCTAAAAATAGACTTTTTGCATCACTGTGTCGTTTTATATCGTGCATAAAAAATGATATCACAATCGCTGCAAGAATAGATGCCGATGAACTCAAAACCACCGCATTAAAACCGAAATGTTTATAAATTTCAATTGCTAAAATCGGCGCCAGCATCATTGTAAGACTTGGAGCAATGCTAAAAAAGCCGATTCCGCTTCCTAAATGTTTTTTCGGGATAATATCCGTTGCGATTGTATTGCAAGCTGTATTGGATGCGCCCCAGCCCATTCCATGAACAAATCTTAAAATCAAAAATAGCCATAATGGAAGCGTGAAAAAATAACAAAGTGTAGCTATAAAAAAAATTGCTGTAAAAAAATAAAAAGTGCCAAAACGGCTGAATATACCTAAAAGTTTGCCGCTAAATGGGCGCGCGAAAATTGCAGCCAGTGTAAAAGTCGCATTTATGATACCTATCATAAAATCGCTTGTATCAAAGCTTTTAAGATATAGTGGCAAAACTTGAAGTAAAGAAGTAAAACTAAAAAACAGCAAAAACGTGCTTAACGTTAAAATTCCTAAATTTTGTTTCCAACTCATTAAAATGCGATTTGTTTAAATAACGCGATTAGGCACAAAATCATACTCATCGGAACAAAGACAAATTTACCGATAAAATGCCAAATATTTCCGTAAATTTTATCGCTTCCTGTATTTATTTCTTCTAAAAGCTCTTTTTTAGGCAAAATCCAAAACCATGAAACAGCGCCTATAACTGCGCCGATTGGAATTATATATATAGAAACTAAATCCATCCAAGGTCCCCATGAGCTGATTTTCTCCATATTTACACCGATTCCGAAACTTATTACGCATAAAATAATAAGCATCATTGTGCGAGAAATTTGCGGAAATTTATGCATTACGCTTTCGGCTACAACTTCAAACATATTTTGAAGTGATGTAATTCCACCAAAAATTACGGCTGTAAATAGAATAATCGCAAAAATTTGACCGCCAGGCATATCTTGTAAAATTTTAGGCAAAGTCACAAAGAGAAGTCCAGGACCTCCTGCTTGTTTCATTCCATAAGCAAAAACAGCCGGAATTATAACTAGTGCTGCCACAAGTGCGGCAACCGTATCAAAAAAAGCCGTTTTCTTGGCGCTATCTATGATATCTTCATCTTTTGCAAGATAAGCGCCATATACAATCATTCCAGAACCAGTAATTGAAAGTGAGAAAAATGCTTGTCCCATTGCGCTTACCCATACCATAGGATCTTTAAGTTTGCTCCAATCGGCTGAAAACATAAACTTATATCCTTCAAAAGCTCCATCAAGTGTAGCTACGCGAATTGCTAATATAAAAAATAGAATGAAAAATAGCGGCATCATAATTTTATTTGTTTTTTCTATACTTTTTGCACCGAAAAACAGTGTTAAAAGTGTGCCTACGATAATTATCAAATGATACCAGACAATCGAATAGTTTTCCTTTATAGCAAAATTTTCAAACCACGTCGAAGTATCCACGCTCATAAGAGAGCCTGTGAGCGCTTCAAAAAGCGCTTTAAAAACGTAGGCTATAATTACCGCATATCCTATTGCTATACAGATTGACCCTGCAAGCGGAAGCCAACCTATTGCTTTGCCGATTTTATTTAAACCGCGACTTTTCCAAGCATATTCATAAGCGCCAAGAGTTCCCGTTTTTGCGCGTCTTCCGATAGCATATTCGGCCGATAAACCGCAAAAAGCAAAAATTGCTATAAAAAATATATAAATCAGCAAAAAAGCTCCGCCGCCATTTTGATGGACTTTATATGGGAAACCCCAAACATTTGCCATTCCGACGGCAGATCCAACGCAAGCTAATATAAACATCCAACGAGATGAAAAACTTTTATGGCTCATCTTATTCCTTCTTGTTTAAAATTTATAAAAAAATATAAATTTAAAAAATTTCATTTTGTAGTTTATTTAAAAATTTATCAAAAACATACAAAATTTATTTAATAAATCTCATCACCATTTAAAATTTTAATTAGACAAAATTTTTAAATTTTATCATTTATGTTGCGAAAACTTTGATTTAAAATCAAAAAAATGCACTCAAATTTAAAATTTTACAGTAAAACAAAATTTCAAAAAATTTTGTCGCAATGTTTGCCAAAAATTTAATTGCACTCTTGAATAGCTTCTTTTAGATTTGTGACGTATCCTTCGCTATCGGTTATTAAAATTCTATCGCAACAATCCAGTTTCGGCACGCTTTCGCAGTTGTCATCTTCGCATTTTTGCTCATATTTTCCGCTTTCTTTACAATTTTTCCATATATATCTGTTTGCGCCGTTTTCATCCTGTATAACTTTATTCGGTGCACCCCAAAGTGAAGTTATTGTGGTTATTTTATACATTCCGCTTTGTTCTTTTGTGGCATTATGCTCTTCAAACGATTGTGTAGCATTGTTTTCTATGGTTCCTGGGATATCGTTTTCTATCATTACAAAATCTCCGTTATCATCACTGTTTTGTTCTATTTGAGTCGTTTGATTATTTGTGTTTTGCGGCTTTACAGATCCTGGAACCGCAACATTTCTATCAACTTTAATTTTGTTGTTTGTATTGTCCGGTTTATTTAAGATATTCCAGTCAGTGTAAGCGCATCCTACGAATAAAAGGGCTAAAAATACCGTTAAAATGCTTTTTTTCATCTATTGAGCCTTTCTGCGATTTAAAAATTTGATTATGATATCAAAAAAATATTAAAAATTTGCTTTTGCAGTTTTGTTATAAATATTTTTTAATAATTTTTTTCTTTTAAAGTATTTTTTATTTAAGTTTAGTTAAAATTCAGTTTACCTTATATAGAGAAGGAAAATTAGACGAAAGGATATTAAAATGAAAATCACAACGATTTTTTTAGGCTCAGCTTTAGTTGCAAGCTCTCTTTTTGCGGCTGATAATTTAGCTAAAGCAGCTAAAGACGCTGGACTTATTGCACTTCCTACAAATCAAACAGCTCTTGCTAAACTTGCGGAAGAGACAGCAATTGACGCAAAAGATTTTCCAAGCACACCTGAAAGAGTTGAACTTGGTAAAAAATTATTTTTTGAACCTTTGCTTTCAAAAAGTGGAATTATATCATGTAATACCTGTCATAATTTAGCTCGTGGCGGTGTAGATGGAATTCCTGCTTCTACAGGACACAAATGGACACCAAACCCTCACCATGTAAATGCGCCTACCGTTTATAACTCGGTATTCAATACTGTTCAATTTTGGGATGGAAGAGCTGCTCACCTTGCAGCGCAAGCACAAGGTCCTATGACAGCTGATCCTGAAATGGCTTCGTCTCCTAAACTTGTTGAAGATAGAATAAACTCAATGCCGGGATATGTAGAAGAATTCAAAAAAGCTTGGGGCGATCAAAAAATAACATTTGAACTTATTACAGGAACAATTGGAATTTTTGAAAGAACTTTAAATACTCCTAGCAGATTTGATGAATTTTTGGCAGGCAAATCAGATGCTTTAAATGCTGATGAAAAAGCAGGTCTAAAATTATTTATTGATAAAGGTTGTACAACTTGCCATATCGGCATAAATTTAGGCGGAACAATGCAACCGTTTGAAGTTGTTAAAAAATACAAATTCGCGAATGTAGGAGATTTCAAAGGCGATGCAAACGGCTTGGTTAAAACTCCTGTTTTAAGAAACGTAGAATTGACTGCTCCATATTTCCATAACGGTGCTGTTTGGAAATTAACAGATGCGATAAAAGAAATGGGAAGCATTCAACTTGGTATAGATATTTCTGATAAAGATGCAAAAAGTATAGCTGCTTTCTTTAAATCTTTGACAGGTAAAATGCCTGAGGTTATTTATCCTATACTTCCTGCTCAAAGTGAATCTACGCCAATTCCTGCGCTTGATTACTAATCTTATTTTCCCACATTTTGTGGGAAAACCCTTTTTAACATCAAAATTTAAATTATTTGAAATTGATTGATAAAATTTTATTTTCATTAGATTATTGCTGCTTAAAATATTATTAAAATTTAGAATTTTAGAATAATAAAATTTTAAAAATTAAGTTTATTGCCGTTAAATATATAAACTCTTAGCTATTTTTTAAAATTTTACCATTTATAAAAATTTATTTTTGTATTAAAATTCTTTGAAGTTCTAAAAGTTTTGCAAGTAAAAATGTCTGTTTGTCAATATTTTGTTCGGTTTTTAAGCTGAATTCCGTTTCGTTTAAATGTTTAAAAATTTCAAAGAATTTTTTTGTTGATATTTCGCCGGCTCTTCTTTTTAAAGTTTGTTGAATATTCCTAGGCGGCGTGTATCCGAAAATAGCTTTAAAATCAAAATTTCCGTAAATTTTTGCGTAACTATGAATTTTGAAAATTTTAAAAATTGAGCGATAAAAAAAGTTTATGAATTCCATTTCATCATAGCTACCGCTTTTTGTATAAAGAAAAAAATCATCTCTAAAATCTTTTTTATCCAAAATTTTTTCAAAAAGGTCTTCAAAGCTGACTTCGCTTAGTCCGGAAACAATTTTATTGACATTTTCCAAACTGATTTCTATACCAAGACGTGCGAATTTTTCTATTTCATTTGCACAAAGACTTAAATTTTCGTTGTGAATTTGATAAATTCGTAAAAGCGCGGCATCGTTGTTGGCCATTATTTTGCACATTTTACATTTATTTTCAAGCAAATTCAGCGCTTCTCTTTGTGAGTTCGGTTTAAAAAATCTTACTTCGTTTTTATTAAAAAGTGTTGTAAAATCTTTTGCCACAGAGCTGTATCCATCCTCATCAAGCTCGTAGATAAAGTGATTTAATTCATCTTTTTGCGTCATTGAGATCAGGTTTTTAATCTCTTTTTTATTAAGAGTTTTATTAGTTTTTATATAAAGTGTATTTTTGCCGCCGAATAGACTTGGCTCGAAAAAACTGACTGCTTTATCGTAATCGTAATCATCAAAATACATACTTGTTAAATTTTCACAGCCAAAATATGAGATTAAAATTTTTGCATAAAGTTCGTTTTGAAATTCGTCAATTCCTCTTAAAAGTATATAATTCGGCACTTTTTTTGCAAAAATCAGCCCTTCAAGTTCATTTCTATACATCCTGTTTTTTTACCACTTTTCCTGTGATTTTTGCAGTTCCTATATCACTGCTTTCAAGTCTTACAAGCACCAGTGTTAAAATATCGCATGTAAAATTATCTATAAAAATTCTTGCGCCTTTTAATTTATCATCAAGCCTTGCTATTGTTTGAGTCGTGTTTTCGTCAATATAACAGCGAAAAATTTTACCTAAATTTTCTTTTGCAAAGCGCGCAAATTTTCTATCGTTAAAATCAAATTCAATTTTGTCAGCTTCGCGTTCAAGGATGTTTAAATTTTCGCAAATCTCGCCGATATTTAAAAGCAAGTAATTGTAAAATTTAGTATCCTTTTTTGCGTTTGCCTTTAAAAATCGATGCAGTAAAAGATCGCTGTATCTTCTGATTGGGCTTGTAAAATGTGTGTAATTTTTAAATCCCAAAGCAAAATGTCCAAGGCTGAATTCACCATATTCCGCTCTTTTTTGCGCTTTTATGATTAGTTTATCAACCATTTCGCGGATTCCTATTTCATCAGCTTGGACTTGAATTTTTTTAATCATTTTAGCATTGTCGCTTTCATAAACGGCGTCAATTCCAAAAACTGCGAGATCTTCCAAAAGCGCATTTATTTTTTTAAGATCCACAGTGCCGTGATTTCTGAAAATCCCATGCTTTATCCTGGCAGCGGCTGCTTTATTTGCCAAAAGCATACAATCCTCAACCAGTTTGTGAGATGGCGTATCGTTTTCGTAGCGCGTGCTTTTTATAAGACCGTTTTCATCAAGTGTCAGTCGAAGTTCTTTTGTGCGGAAATCAAAACCTTTTTCAAGCCTTTTTTCGCGCAGTTTTTCACAAATTTTATTTAATGACAAAATCCAATTAAATTGCTTGTTCGGAACTTTTTCATCGTTTAAAATTTTATCTATTTCGTCATAATTAAACCTTGCTTTCGAACAAATTATAGCTTCGTTTAAAATTTCATTTTTTACATTTAAACTTTCATCAAGTGAAATTTTAAAAACATACGCAAGCCTTGGCACATCCGGTTTTAAAGAACAGATGTTTTCGCTTAAATTTCGTGGCAGCATAGGAATTGATTTGTGCGGAAAATATATTGAAAATCCTCTAAATTTCGCCTCTTTGTCAATCGGAGAATATTCGCTTACATATTCACTTACATCGGCTATTGCGACATAAATTTCGCGTTTTTGTTCATCAAAATATATTGCATCGTCAAAATCTTTCGCATCAATCGGGTCAATCGTGCAAAACGCCAAATCTTGCAAATCAAGGCGATTCGGATACATTTTTACATCTACTTCATCACCGAAGCTTGCGGCTTGCAGTTCGCATTCTTGGCTGAAAATATCGTTTTTATTGTAAATTGCAAGTGAAATTTTCTCATCAACCAAAGGATCATTTAAATTTCCCAAAACTTCAACTATTTCATTTTTTAGATTATCAATTTTTAAAAGAGTAAATTCCGGCAATGCTTTAAGCGATTTTTGTGTCGCTCTTAACGTGGTTGCAACTTCGGTTTTTATATTTACGCCTAAAATTTCTCGGCCGAATTTTTTAGTATAAACAACGCTTGTCGCAAATGCAGGAAACACGCACATAAGCACTTTTGCATGAGTTCTGGCCTTTTTTTTACTGATAATTTTCGCTAAAACCGTATCGCCAAAATGTGCACCGTTTATGTGTTTGTTTTCTATTATTAAATCGCTTTCGAATTTGTCGTCAAATGCGCTTAAATAACCGGTTCCATTCGATGAAATATCAAGTTTTCCAAACACAAATCCGTCATTTTGATAATATTTTCCTTTATATTCGCTGATTGCGCCCACATTAAGCAAATTTCTTGTAATCTCCTGCTCTTTTGCGCTAAGCGAATTTTTGCTGACGCCTATGTTGAAAGACTTTAAAAATTCTTTCATAAATTCAACTTTTTGATTGAGCGTACAAATGCGTCTTGTTCAAAAATGTGTTCATCAAGCAAATTCAGTGTATTGTCTATACTTCGCTCATCTAATCTATGATAGATATTTACGGCTGTTTTTACGATTTTTATCATCGCGCACTCTTTTTTTATGTCTTCATCGGCATCGTCAATTATACTTGAAAATTTTGCATACAAAGCTATTTTATCAAGCCCGAAATGCCTAAACAGCAATGCCGCCACGATTTCTCTGTTTACACCTGTAAATTTTTGTTCGACATCGGTAAAATCGGTCGGAAAAATACAGTGTTTTATTTCATCATAAAAGTTGATTTCAACACCTAAATTTGTAATAAGTTCATCAATAAAAATGCGTGAAAACTCAATTAAAATCGTTGTGCTTAAAATTTCAGCGTTTACGTTTTTAAAATTTTGTATCCATTCAAACATCAAGGCATTTCTTAAAAGCGAAATTTCGGTAAAATTTTTAGTGTCTATTTTATAGTTAGTTAGTCCGTTTGGAAGCATTTTTCTAAATACGGCAAATAAAAAAAATGCTTTAACTTCTTCTTTTCCGTAAAAATTTAAAGCGTCTTTCAATTCTTTAAAAATCGCATTTTTTTGTAAAAAGTGATTGTTTGCAAGATTTAAAATTTCACTTTTATAATTTGAATCCGTTAATGCAAAAATGATGTCGTCGTTACTTTTTTCAAAAATATTTAAAATTTCACAAATATCTGCTGAAAATTGCGGTAATGCGGTTATTTTTTTCTGTATAAAGTCTTTCATAAATAGAATTTTCTCCCAAAGATTTAAGTAATAATAGCCAAATTTTGCTTAATCAAAAAAAATTTTATTATTATTTTAAACTTTTTTGGTAAAATTTCAAAGATTTCAAATCAAAGAAAGGAAAACGAGATGGCAGTTACAGTTTATTATGACAAAGATTGCGATTTAAGTTTAATTCGTAGCAAAAAGGTTGCTATGATAGGTTTTGGCTCACAAGGTCACGCTCACGCTTTAAATTTAAGAGATAGCGGTGTGGATGTCGTTGTAGGACTTAAAAAAGGCGGAAAAAGCTGGGCTAAAGCAGAAGCTATGAATTTCAAAGTCAAAAGTGTGGCGGAAGCTACAAAAGAGGCTGACGTAATTATGATCTTAACCCCTGATGAACTTCAAGCCGATATTTTTGCGTCGGAGATTAAAGATAATCTAAAAGAGGGTGATACCATAGCTTTCGGACACGGATTTAATATCCATTACGGTCAAATCGTGCCTCCAAAAGGCGTAGATTGCATTATGGTAGCGCCAAAAGCACCAGGTCATACGGTTAGAAGCGAGTTTGTAAAAGGCGGCGGCGTACCTAATCTAATCGCTGTTTCACAAAATGCAAGCGGACAAGCAAAAGAATTGGCTCTAAGCTATGCAAGTGCCATCGGAGCCGGAAGAACAGGCATTATAGAAACAACTTTCAAAGATGAAACAGAAACCGATCTTTTTGGTGAGCAAGCTGTTTTATGCGGCGGACTTTGTGCTTTAATAAATGCAGGTTTTAATACCTTGACTGAGGCTGGATACGAACCTGAAATGGCATATTTCGAGTGTTTGCACGAGATGAAATTAATCGTTGATTTAATCTATCAAGGCGGAATGTCAGATATGAGATATTCTATTTCAAATACAGCGGAATATGGTGATTATATCAGTGGCAAAAAAGTCATCAACGAAGATAGCAAAAAGGCTATGAAAGAGATTTTAGGAAGTATTCAGGATGGAAGTTTTGCAAAAGACTTCATTTTGGAACGAAAAGCGGGATATGCAAGAATGAATGCGGAACGTAAAATTGCAGATGCAAGCCTACTTAACAAAACCGGCGAAAAACTTCGCGCAATGATGCCATGGATTAAAAACGGCAAATTAGTTGATAAAGATAAAAACTGATTGAAAAAAATATCAAAAGGACGCCATAAAAAGCGTCCCGAACTCTTAAAATTTACAATAATTATACTGTTTTGCATTGTTTGTATCGCGTTTGGTTACTGGATTTTAGAACTGTTTTTTGGACGCATTCCGACCGAAATTTCAAAAACTGCACCAAAAACGGTAGAGCAAAATATATCATCGCCTAAAAAAAATGATGAAATTTTAACTATAGAAGAAATTGTAAAATACAAACCTAATAATATTGAATCAAAAAATGTTGAAGTTGCAAAAAGCGCTGAAAATTCCAAAATAGTTGGCGGCACTGAAATTTCAGATCAGAATTTAGATGTAAATGTAACAAATGAAATTTCAGGTCTTGAAGGCGTGAATTCTCAGACAAACGAAAAGATTTTTGTCAAACCGCGTTCTAAAAAGCCAAAACTTGCGATAATTATCGATGATATGAGCAATGAAAACGATGCCAAAAATTTAAAAGCTGTCGGGTTAAAACTTACACCATCTTTTTTTCCGCGTTCAAAATTTACGCCGCATACCCCGCAAATAGCAAAAAATTTCAAACATTTTATGATTCATTTGCCGCTTGAAGCGTTAAATTATAAAGATGAGCTTGATACGATTTTAATCGGAGATTCCGCATTGCGTATAGAGACTAAAATTCGCTCAATTCGCAGCGATTTTCCGAATGCAAGATTTATAAATAATCATACAGGTAGCAAATTTACAAGTAATCAAAAAGCTATGGAACGCCTTTATAACGTACTTTCAATATACAATTTTGATTTTGTGGATTCACTTACTGTATGGAATTCAAAAGTTCAAAAAGTAGCGCAAAACCGTGGCAAAAGATATATTTACAGAGATATTTTTTTGGATAATATCCAAAATGTCGCAGAAATACGTAAAATGCTAAAAAAAGCGGTTAAGGCGGCACATGAAAAAGGTTTTGCAATCGCAATAGGGCATCCTAAAAAAGAGACTTTCAAAGCACTTGGTATAAGCGGCGATATTTTGGGCGATGTAGAAATCGTGTATGTGGACGAAATTTATGAATACTATAAATGAAATTCCTTTTAATATCGCACCTCTTTCAAGGCTTGGTAAAAATGCACCGAAAAAATTATATTATTGTGGAAATTTAACGCTTCTAAATATGCCGAAAATTGCAATAGTAGGTTCAAGAAAAATGAGTGTTTATACAAAAAATCTTATCATTAAAACCGCTTGCGAGCTTAAAAACAGAGGAATTTGTGTGGTAAGCGGCGGAGCGATCGGCTGCGATATAGCTGCGCAAAAAGCGGCATTTCCATACACAATCGGCATTTTTGCAAACGGACTTGACATAATTTATCCAAAAGAAAATTCGGAGCAAATCAGTAAAATTTATTCCGACGCACTTGCAATCAGCGAATATGAAAACGGTACCTGCGCGCAAAGATGGCAGTTTCTGGAACGAAACCGAATAGTGGTGGCTATATCAAGCGCTGTAATAATAGCGCAGGCCGATCTAAAAAGCGGTTCGCTAAATAGTGCCAAAACTGCGCTAAATTTAGGGATTCCAATCTTTACATTTCCGCACCGTATTGATGAAAGTAGAGGCACAAATATGCTTTTGGCTGAAAAAAAGGCATTTTTGATTGACGATGTGATGAAATTTACGGATAAAATTTGCGATAAATTGGGCGTGCAAAATTTTCAAACCGCCTTAAACAGCGCGCCAAAAGATGAAATATTGGAATTTGTAAAATGTAATAATGATTTAAACAGTGCGCTTTTGAAATTCGGTGATTTGATTTATGAGTATGAACTTGCCGGAAAAATCGAAATTATGGGCACAAAAGTGATGGTAAAATAGTGGAAATTTCAGCAGGACTTGATGTCGGGCTTAAAAGAATAGGCGTGGCTTTGGCGTTTGATAAAATCGTAATGCCGCAAAACGCGGTAATTCGCAAAAATAGAAATCAGGCTGCGCGTGAAATAAGTGAAATTTTACAACAAAACGGCGTAAAAAAATTGGTAGTCGGAATTCCGCTCGGTGGATCAAGCGAAGATGAAATGAAGCGCAGAATTACACATTTTTGTTCGCTTTTAAATTTTAAAGGAGAGATAATTTTTATGGATGAGAGCTATTCCAGCGTCGAAGCCGATGAAATTAGACAATTTTCCGGCAAAAAAAAAGATGGCAAACTGGACAGTTTAGCTGCAATGGTAATTTTAAAAAGGTATTTAGGTGCGTAAATTAATTTAAAGAAAATTAATCTTTTTTATTATCTATTTAAATATAATTTTTAATATTCAAAGTGCAAATCAGGTCGTTTTTTATTATTACGTAAATTTACTGCAATTTTTATATCTCGAAAATAGAAATTTTGCAGTTTAAATTTAAATAATTTTTTCATTATCTGAATTATTTGATTTTTTAATATTCAAGTGCTGTTAAAATTCTGGTTTATAACGTTATAAAATTATTTTCATATTTTAGCTATTTCCAAATTTCTTAAAAACTGTTACAAAACCTAGGTATATTGGCTTGTTTAACTGATAGCCAAAATCTTTTATTTCGTAAAATTGAACGGTTTTTATCGGATTTTTTGAAGCTTATTGATGTTTTTTTGTGTTATATTTGATGTTGGCGTTGTGTTTTTAATTATTTTAATCAAAATTTTAATATAAAAAACTGAAGTTAAGTGACTATGATTCAGTATAAGATAGAGCAACGGTTTATGCGAAATGGCGATTCTAATCAGCACTACTATTTCCAACATTATATACGAAAGACTTGCAGATGCAAAGCTCAGGAGAATTCTAACGAATTTACCGCCGCAATATTATAAAAATTCTTATTTCTTAACAGGAACGTTGAATTTTCACTGGTAAAGAGGAACTTAATAAAATCTTAAAATAAAAAATATGAGTTATGATAATTTTATAAATAACAAAATTAAAAAAATGTTTAAATGTGCGCTTAACGGACTTTTAAATAAATTCGCTCTTTAAAATTCAAAAAAATTATTTTATACAGATATTTTTTATAAACTCAAATTTTAATAAAATATTCATTTAAAGCGGGACAAAATCTTTCTTGCTTGTCAATGTTATCATAATCAGCTTTTAACGGCAGGTCCTATTTTTTTTGATTTTAATTTTTTCGTATACTTTAATCTAAAATTTTTATAACGCGTCATAGTAAATGATTTCTCATAGAAAATAAATAAAACAAGAGAAATTCCGACTGCCAATGCAAAAACAGCTGCAATTGCAACAAAAATATTATTAAAAAATATGTCAAGATAATGAATTTGTTGAGCTTCGTCCGTCGAGTTTATAAATTTAAAAATGGAAAGAACTGATGTATAGGCTTGCAAACCTGGAATCATCGGCAAAAGTGCAGGGAAAGCGATAACTTCAATAGGAGTTTTTATGCGTTTTGCAAGTAAAAATGAAAACAAACCGACTGCCATTGAAGATATAAATGTAGCCAAAACATAGTTGCAAATTTGTGAATTGATAAGCAATAATCTGATCGAATAGCCTATTCCGCCGAAGAATGAGCACCAAGGCAATACATATTTCGGTGGATGATTTGCATATGAAAATCCAAGAGCGGCTATTGTAGCGATAATTACATACATAAAAAATTCAATCATGACAATCCTAAACTTGTAATACTTAATGTTATATAAATTCCAATACTCATACAAATGATTAAAATCGACGCATTTATCATTCTTGCAAGACCGATCAAAACATTTCTATCCAAAATATCAAACACGGAATTTAATAGCATAATACCTGGAAAAAGATACAAAATGCTGGAACTTATTGCCGCTGTCGGCGTGTTGCTAAGACCGAATCGGTATGCCAAATAAGCTACAAAAGATGAAATAAAAGCGCAGATAACATAAATAACGCGAAGTTCAACGTTATTTTTACTTAAAAAGTATCGCACGCTTACACCGCACATTGTTCCGAATATTACAAAAATTATACTGAATAAATCGCCTCCAAAAAGTTTACAAAATGCCCCGAAAGCTGTACCTATAAATATTAATGACAGTATAAGTTTACTACCCTTTTGTTCTAAAATGTGTGAATATATCGCTTTTGCTTCATCTAAATTTAGATTTTCATCACAAACTGCCCAACTTAAAGCGCTAAGCTCAGAGATCATGGCTAAATTTACCGGGCGCGGTGTAGTCTCTTTGACCATAGTAAATCTTTCGTCAATATTTTCTTTGCTATAGACGCTAATTGTAATCGATTTTATCATTATAAACAACGAAACATCATATCCGTAATGATTTGCTATGCGTTTTATACACCGACTTACTCTTGAGTTGTAACTGCCGGCGCCTATAAGCGTATCTGCATAATTGACAAGGAAATTTATAAGAGTTACAGTATCTGTTTTCATCTGATTATTATATGCAAAATTTCATAATTTTTTGCTAAAAATAATTTAAATTACGATGCTGATTTTTATAAATACAATGTCGTATATGTGCTTTATAAAAGATATGAAATTAAACTTATGACTATGTGCTTAAATAAATTAAAAAATTCAGAACAGTAATTTTATAATAAGTTTCTGAAAGAATTCCTTTTTTCAAATTTCAAAACAACGATAAAATCAATGGATAAAAATGAAAGAATATATGAAAAATTTAAAGCTGAATAGTGCGGACTAGAACCACCATGCGCATAAACTGCTGCCTTGCCTTATACCCGACCATAGCTATTCAGCTTTAAAAAATATAATAAAAAATAAAATAAAAGTCAAGGATACAAAATGATTTTTGATGAATTATAAAAAAATATTTAAAAAGCTTGATAGAGTTAAAAAGAAAATATATGCGAAGGAGTAGGCGGATGCTCCCTCTATCATACCGCGGTAGGCTTCCCGACCCGCTGAAAAACTCCCCGCGCCGCCCACGCTTTGCACTGGCAAGCCTTTTGTATATGATATTTGAAAAAAATTATAATAAAAAATAAAATAAAAGTCAAGGAGACAGAATGATTTTTGATGAACTGAAAGAAAAGCTGAATCTGATTCCGATTGCAAACTACGCTCAAATAGCTCAAAATGGCGACTATCTGATATATGACAGCTCTTCCAGGGAAAATGCGAACACGCAAATAAGGAATTTTCAAATAATTCTTGCCAGAAATACGCTTGAAATGGAAACTTACTCTATTTTAAAAGAGCTTAAAGATATGGAAGATAAAATTTTCAGGTTCGAATCTGAAAGAAGACAGACAATATTAAACGGCGTTAAAAGCGCATTTATAACAAACACTCTTTATGCTTATATATTCAGCCTTGAAATTAAAGAAAAAAGGGTTTGTTAAATGGAAATCAAAGAGCTTAAAAACTATCTTAAAAATCTTCCTGATCTGCTTGATAAGGAAGACGCCGTTAAAAGGCGTAAAAAAGCGCTTAAAAGCTTCGAATACTTTGTAAAAACATATTTCGCCCACCATATAGGCGGCGAAAATATTAAAGAGACAAGCGAATTCAGGCGTTTTATTTATAAGAATTTGGAACGATTGGCACTTGAAAACAGACACCTGGTATTTGAAAGCTATAGAGGAAGTGCAAAGACTACGCTTATTACAAGGCTTTTTACACTGTATTCTCTAATAAAACGTAAAAAATACGCAGTAATCATAAGCTCTACATTAGACATCGCAAAAGAAAGTCTTGAGACTATAAAAACGGAAATTGAGGAAAATGCGAAGCTGAAAAATGATTTTGCACTTGAAGTAGGCTATTTATGGACTAGTGATGAGATAATTTTCCGCGCCTCCCGCGCGATTAAAAAGATAAAGGTTTTCGGTGCGGGCAAAAAAATAAGAGGAACCAACTTTCTTGGAAATCGCCCTGATCTGATAGTGCTTGATGATGTGGAAAATGACGAAAATATACAGAGCAAAGCACAACGTGATAAGCTTTTCAACTGGTTTTCAAGGCTATTTTAAAACTGAATTTCATAGGCAGCAAAGACTATAACTATATAATAGTAGGCACAAGGCTGCATCACGACGGACTTTTAGCAAGACTTGCCGATATTTACAGCAGCTTTAAGTTTAAGCTCATAAAGGAATTTCCGCCATTTTTCGATGAAATTACAAAAGAAAATTATAGAAATTTCAACTATTGCGATATGAAAATAGATGATGAAAAAATGGATGCTAGTGATTATTAAAAAGTTAAAAAATGAGAATAATCGATTATTTAAAAACGTTAAATTTCAAGTATTTGCAAAAATTTAAAAATTTTCTGCCAAGAAATTTAAAAATAGCACTGAATAAAGGCGCTGTAAATTTATCGGTAATAAAATTTCCAAACCTGATAAAGTGCTTTGCAACCGAAATAAAGTATTTTGTAAATAAAAACATAAATAACAAAAACAGAACAAATATAAGCGCGCCTGTCGGTGGGACATATATCATTTTCATTCTCCTTTTTATTATTTTAGCATATTTTTCTATTTAAGGACAAAATAGGTCGCAGTGTTGATTAGTAATTTTACATTTAATATCTTCTACAAAATCATCAAAATCTTGAATTGTTCTTTTTATAGTTTTCATTTTTTCTTCTCTATTTTATTCGATAGCGTTTCACTGTTTTTTATGAGTTAATTATAGCATAACAATACTTAATTATATCTTAAATAAAGTATTGTTATGCTATTTTTATTTAATTTTTTATATTTTTATACTATTTTTAAAAAAATATTATATAATTATTAAAAAAAGGATATTATATGAATAAACAGGAATTTCAGGCACTTTTAAAAAAAGCTGGAATAAATAAAAAAGAACTATCGGAAATTTCAGGCATTCCTTATCCAACTGTAAATGCTTGGGGTTCCAGGACACCTTATCCGCCATATATCGATTTTTTATTAAAAAATTATATAAAATCTAAATTTTACGAAGATATAAAAGATAGGATTTTGGAAATAGAAAAAATAAGCAAATAACAAAGAAAAAATGTATTTCTTTAAAATTACTATATTTTTAAAAAAGTTTTTTTAACCTATAACTTTAATTCTTATTAAATCTTTACTTTTTCCATTGTTACAAAATTTTTCGCCGTTTTGTTTAAATGCGTTCTATATCTTTAAATTATTTGTTTCTTTATGCGTAAGAATTTCGCACCATTTTTTCGCAATCAATTAAAGTTTTTTTATTTCTTACTTTTTTTGCGAAAAAATATGGTGTGCAAAATAAACCACGGCAACGCCATTCCGTTAAAAAAAATTGTAGTTACTTTTTATTAAACTTCTATAATATATGCAATTTGGTTGTGAATTTTGACTATATCCGAATTTATAATGGTAAAAATCTATATATGGGTTCCATACGCTAAATTCTAATCTCATTTTTGTCAAAATCGCTGCTGATAAAATAGGTTCTTGGCATATTAATTTTTCTACCGCGTTTTTAAATTCATTTATTCTTTTTATTTCATTTTCTTTTACTTTTAATTTTAAATAAAAAACATTTCCTTTTGTTCCATAATTATATGAATATGTTCCTTTCATATCTAATCTATTAAATAAATGTTCGTTTTGTTCTCTTTTAAAAATGTAATTTGCTATAAAATTTGGATTTTTTCCATTGTAATAATTTCTGTATTGCTCGAATTTTTGGTTAAATTCTTCATCTGCAAAAATTGCACTTACAAATATTAAAATTAAAAATAATTTTTTCATTGCATTTCCTTTTTTATAACATTATTTTTTTATTTTAACATAAAATTTGTTATAGTAAAATGTAGCACAGTAGATTTCATAAAGAAACTATTTAAATTTCAATACAAAATTTGTTATAGCAAAATACGAAAATATGGGTTCTATAAAAGCACTTATTGTGAATTTCAATACAAAATTTGTTATAGCAAAATACTACAATTACACTTATAAAAACAAAGGAGTAAAAAAATTTCAATACAAAATTTGTTATAGCAAAATGAAAATGTTTAAATAAGCCATTAAAAGCACTTAATAGATTTCAATACAAAATTTGTTATAGCAAAATAAAAATAAAATATACAGATATTTAAGCCCTGTCTAATTTCAATACAAAATTTGTTATAGCAAAATTTCTACTACACTTGATTGGGTCGGGTTAGGTGGCGAATTTCAATACAAAATTTGTTATAGCAAAATCGGCTTTTGCGTGCTTATTAAAAACTGGTATAAAAAATTTCAATACAAAATTTGTTATAGCAAAATCGAGTTAGTTAATTATATCTCAGGTGGCGTTGAAACATTTCAATACAAAATTTGTTATAGCAAAATAAAACAAGAAGTAATACCAATAGAAAAGCTTGAAGTATTTCAATACAAAATTTGTTATAGCAAAATAATATATATTTTGAGTTAAAAAAAGACTTTTTAAAATTTCAATACAAAATTTGTTATAGCAAAATTAATGATTTATTTAATTATGTATCTAATTTAAAAACATTTCAATACAAAATTTGTTATAGCAAAATATTTTAAGACCTGCCATTAAAGAACTATCATCAGAAATTTCAATACAAAATTTGTTATAGCAAAATTTTACTTTGCCAATACTGCTCAAATCAAGACTTACAATATTTCAATACAAAATTTGTTATAGCAAAATAACCGTTCCACGACGGATATTTCTTTAAAATTTTAAGGTTTCAATACAAAATTTATTATAGCAAAATGAATATTTTTCAAATTCCTCAAGTCTTTTTATTCTCATTTCAATACAAAATTTGTTATAGCAAAATCGCATAATCAACATTTCTACTGTCAAAATCATCTTATTTCAATATAAAATTTGTTATAGCAAAATTTGCAAAGATCATAAGTTACATTAGCTTTAACCTTATTTCAATACAAAATTTGTTATAGCAAAATCATTATTTTTTTACAGCGTAAAAAAGGTTTTAAAAAATTTCAATACAAAATTTGTTATAGCAAAATTAATATTTTCAGGCTCATCAAATACCGAATTTCCGTTATTTCAATACAAAATTTGTTATAGCAAAATTTCATAAAAAGACTTGAAACAATAA
>OBRT01000180.1_pt1 | contig 19940 bp, 18 predicted proteins | sample 1494891 | NCBI WGS metagenome assembly OBRT01 (sample SAMEA3360688, study PRJEB22359) | human gut metagenome | biome: ENVO:urban biome; feature: ENVO:human-associated habitat; material: ENVO:feces | place: Bangladesh | collected 2011 | reverse complement strand
ACGAGCAGGGGACGCACATCCTCCTCGTGGACACAGGTAACTCTTATGAGGGTCTGGCTAATCTGATTCGCACTCAGACTAAGGGTAAGGACGGTGTTTACTACACGTATACGGAGGATCACCCGATCACTTTCAATCCGTTTTACACGGATGACTACGTCTTTGACATTGAGAAGAAGGAGAGTCTTCTGACATTGCTCACGACGCTCTGGAAGAGTAGCAGTGAACCGATCAAGAAGACGGAGGCCAGCGAGCTTTACTCTGCACTCACCCTCTATCTCGACAAGATCACAACAGACAGAAGTGTACGTCCCTGCTTCGATACCTTTTACGAGTTCCTAGTGAACGAGTATCGTGAGGATCTGAAGTCACGTCCCATCCCTGTGGACCGATACACGTTTGACATCGACAATCTGCTGGTGGCTCTTGCCCCCTACTATAAGGGAGGTGCCTATGACTATCTCCTCAATAGTGAGGAGAATGTCGACCTCCTGAGCAAGCGATTTATCGTCTTTGAGATTGATGCCATCAAGGATAATAAGACGCTCTTTCCTGTCGTCACAATCATCATTATGGAGGCGTTCATCAACAAGATGCGCCGACTTCAGGGTGTCCGCAAGATGATTGTGATCGAGGAGGCATGGAAAGCGATTGCCAGTGCCAACATGGCAGACTACATCAAGTATCTCTACAAGACTGTACGAAAGTTCTTTGGTGAAGCCATCGTGGTTACTCAGGAGGTGGATGACATCATCCAGTCGCCTGTCGTGAAGGACAGTATCATCAACAATTCAGACTGTAAGATCCTACTGGATCAGAGGCAGTACCTCTACAAGTTTGATCGCATACAGGAATTGCTTGGACTGACAGAAAAGGAAAAGAGTCAGATCCTGTCGATCAATCTTGGCAATCAGGTATACGAGGGGCGCAACCCCTTCAAAGAGGTCTTCATAAGTCTAGGAGGAAGACGCTCGTCTGTCTACGCCACTGAGGTGAGTACGGAAGAATACCTGACGTACACGACCGAGGAGCGAGAAAAGATTAAGGTCAAGGAGCGTGCGGCTCAGCTTGGAGGGGATCTCCGCCTGGCCATCCGCCAACTGGCTATGGAAAGTGAAGAGAAACAATAAATCACAAACTATTTATCATGGGTGTAAAGAAGATAATCTATTCAGTAATCGTGGCATTGGCAGCGATGATAGGAAGTATGTCCAATGCATCTGCTCAGTGGGTGGTGACAGACCCCGGAGCCTATGTTAATATGGGATTGACAACGGCACAGGCCGCTGCCACTGTAAAGACCCTAGCAGACTATTCTAAGAAGTTCAGGGATCTGTACAGAGCCGTGGAAAAGATCCAACGATACAAGGAGATCGCCATTGGAACAAAAGAATGCGGTGAGATACTATACAGGATTTCACAGAGGGGATCATTCTTTCCCGAGTTTGTTCAGAGCGGGTGTTTTACTGAGAACGAGCTGGAGGCAGTCTATGCCTATTACCAAGTGATGTCAGAGGATGCCATCAAGCAGTTTAATATAGTCAAGGCCTGCTTTAAGGACGAGGCTTTTAAGCAGAATATGTCCATAAAGGACCTGTTGGATATAGTCAATCAGACTAGGGACAGACTGCTTGCCATCCAATATTCGATGACACGATTGAATTCCGCCACCTATGGCACGATGCGTCATCGTGTCAATACTCAGCGAGACATACAGCGTCACTGCTCATTTTATTGATTAGGGTGTAGAATATGGATGTTGTAGCGGATTTTGATCTGAAAAGCTACAGTGACGTAGCCTGGAATCTCAAAGACCAATTTGTAGGCACCGGTAACCAGCTGGTAGGCTTTGCTATGGTCATTGGTCTCATGGGAGCCTTGCTTTATGTGGCTGTACGTGTCTGGGGTCACATAGCACGAGCGGAGGAAATCGATGTGTACCCCTTACTGAGACCATTTGCCATCGGTCTTGTGATTATGTTTTTTCCATCATTTGTCGGAGGTATAGATGCTGCGTTTAAGCCGTTGCGTGACGGCACCATCCTTATGGCCGACGAAAGAAAGGCCGAACTAGAGAGCGTATACAAAAGGCATGCGGAGGTAAAGTATCAGAAGACAAAAGATGAAGCTAAGGCGGTGATGTCTGAGCCCATCGAATATGAAGGAGACATCTTAGCTTATGCCAAGATGGCCGTAAATAAGTTGGGGAAGATCGTTGACATCTATACGGATTTTGGGATGGACAAGGTGAATACCATAGTACAGCAGTTTGTCTTGGATATTGCTCGCTGGTGCTTTGATGCAGCCTCACTCTGTATTAATGTTATGGGAGTCTTTGCCCTGATGATCCTCTCCATCTTTGGTCCAATCTCTTTTGGTTTTGCCATCTGGGATGGGCTAAGTAGCAGTATGGTTAGTTGGATTACCCGTTATTTAAACATTAGTTTATGGTTTCCGATCGCCAATGTTCTTAGGCGGTTTATGATTGAGCTGGAGATCTATACGGTCAATGCTTCCACCGCTCGTATTGAGACATCTCAGGCTTTTGCCACCTCAGATGAGATAGGCATTTTGATCTTTTACATCATGGGTATCGCCTGTTTCTTTGTTGTACCCACCATTGCGAGCTGGATAATCAGTGGTGGAGGCAATAACAATGCTATCGGTAGTCGAGCTATGTCTCTGGTAACAGGTGCGGCCGGACTCGCGGGTACTGCGGCAGCAGTCAGTGCAGGTGTCCCTGTGAAAGCTCTCGCAAATATTGCCGGGACCTCCTCTGCTTCCTCTCATACTAGAGAACAATCAAGTGACAGCAGTCAGCATACGACAAGACAAGGTTAACTATGGAATTCAAGTCTTTGAAGGATATTGAGAGCAGCTACAAGTCTGTCCGGAGAATATTTATTTGCTTCTCTGTCTTTTGTCTCATCATCACAGTGGGTGCAGTAGCTGCATCGTATGTGTTTGCGGAGCGACAGAGACACAAAATATATGTTCTTGATCAGGGGAAGAGCCTTATGCTTGCTCTGAGTCAGGACGAGAAGCAAAATCGTCCTGTGGAGTTGCGAGAGCATGTCAGACGGTTTCATATGCTTTTCTTCACGTTAGCTCCGGAAAAGACAGCCATCGAGGATAACATTAACCGTGCATTAAAGCTCAGTGATCAATCCGCTTACGAGTACTATCGAGACCTAAAGGAGAGCCGATATTACGATGGTATCATTCGGGCCAATATCAACCAATATGTCCAGATAGACAGCCTTGTGATTGATTACAATCAATACCCGTACAATGTGGTCACTTACGCTACTCAGAGGATTACCCGTCGAAGCAATATCACTTATAGACGGCTCATAACCAGTTGCGAGGTACGTAACAGCGTCAGAAGTGATGACAATCCTCAGGGATTTCTGATTGAGAAATTTAAGGTTCTTAACAACAGTGATATTGAGACGACATCAAGATGAAACGGACAGACAAAACCCTTTCCGGCTGGATGAACAAGATAAAAGAAGGAGGTGAGAGATTAGATCGAAATCTGCACAACAAGACGGATAATATGTCGGGCAGATCACGGATCATAGCTGTCATACTTATCTGCTTGATCATTGTAAGCGGGATTATTTATCAAATCATATCAATAGTGTCATAATCTATGGAAGAGAATAAGAACATTCCTTACGAGCAAAATCAGGAGCAAGACCAGTCAGGAAAGGCCGGAAGAAAGCCTCTCCAGACAAAGACTTTATTGGTTTATCTGAGCTTCATCCTCGTGTTTCTTGTGGTAATGTGGCTGATCCTTAAGCCTAAAAGCTCAGGAGCAGAGGAAGGTGAAGGCGGTATAAATAATTCCCTGCCAGAGTCAACTGAAGTCACCCTAGATGACGATAAGATGTCTATGTATGAGAAGTCCGACCTTAAAACACAGGAAGAGAAACAAGACTCTGCTCTCGTTGAAAGGATCAACAAACTAGAGCAGCAGGGAATATTTTCTCAAGCAGGTGTTCAAGGCAGATCCATATACGAAGATCCATACGGCTATGATTACAATCAGCAAAACGTACAGGTTTATGGTGAAGAGTGGTATGACCAGCAGAATGAAATCTACTCACTGCAAGAGGAGAATGAGAAACTGAGATCGGAGCTGGAGCAGTCCGAAGCGAACAGTAAAGTTATGCTGGAAGAGGTTCAGAAGGCAATGTCTAAAGTACAGACCATTGATGACTACCGAAAGCAGAAAGAGATAGACTACGAGCTGGCTGCAAAATATGGATCGGCCAACCAGCCTGCCGATCCATCCAAGACTAACCCGGATATTGCCGCAGTCTCTTTTTTGCCCTCACAAAAAAGAGTTGTCTCATCGCTCACTCCGGATCTGCCCGACAGTGTTATTCTAGAGCGGTATTCTCAGCCTAGGAACATGGGTTTTTACTCTGTTGAGAGTGAGAATCTGGATCAAGAAATTCCTAAGAATGCAGTAAAGGTTGAAGTCGATCGCACTACGGTGTTAAAGCCGGGTGATTATATTGCTCTTCGTCTACAAGAAGCAGTCCGGGTTGGTACAATGGCTCTTCCGAGAGGCACTCGCCTGACAGGTGTAGCAAGACTCTCGGGGAATCGGATGAAAATCATCGTCTCCTCGATAGAATATCAAGACAGAATCGTAAAAACGGAACTCACGGCATTTGATGTCGATGGTCAGGAAGGATTGTATGTACCACTCTCAGCAGAGACCTCTGCCATTCGAGAGGCTGCCGGAGCCGTCGCACAAGCTCCGATGACCGGAGGGATAAACTTCAATAACAGCAGTGCAAAGGAGCAAATCCTGACTGATGTAGCGAGAAGCCTCATAAGAGGCGGAGCAGGCTATGTCAACAAGAAAGTGTCAGAAGTCCGTATCACAGTCAAGGCCGGCTACCGGCTTTACCTTGTGCCAAGCAAACGATAAACAATAACATATAGAGAGAATATACCATGAGAAAAATGACAAAGTTAGTAGGGCTTGTCCTCCTTGCCTGTGGGATGACCCTAAGTGCCATGGCACAAGAAATTAATGACGAACCAGCTCAGGTAGCTGTCGTCCGAGGAAGTGATACAGGCACGGGAGACCTTTATCAAGGTTGGACACGCGCCATTCCTCCTGCGAGGATGGTGGTACCCTACGGTCTTGAAGTAACATTTGACAAGACCACTCATGTGATTTTTCCGGCCGCCATCCGATATGTGGATCTCGGGTCGGACAACATTATAGCCTCAGAGGCCGGCGATGTCCTCAACGTCCTACGCGTCAAGGCGGGAGTGGAGGATTTCACAGGAGAGACTAACCTCAGTGTAATATGCGATGATGGCAGTTATTATGCCTTTAACGTCAAGTACGCCAAGGAGCCTGAAAAGCTCAGCATAGAGATGAAAGACTTCCTCTACTCCGGGGATAATGGTCGTCTACCCTCCAACCTCTCCGATCTCTACTTCAAGGAACTCGGTTCAGAGAGTCCGATGCTGGTGAAGTTAGTTATGCAGTCCATAGCAGACAATAATCGTCGATTGATCAAGCACATTGGAGCTAAGCAATTCGGCTTGCAATTCCTGCTTAGGGGAATGTATGCTCACAACGGACTACTCTACTTCCACCTACACCTCAAGAATATGACTGATATGCCCTACTATGTGGATCATGTAGAGTTCCGCATGACCGACAAGAAGCTCGCCAAGCAGACGGCTATGCAGGATCTTACTCTGACACCGCTCCGAGTTTATAACAATGAGACTGTGGTCAAGACGCGAAGCACACTCAACAGCGTCTGGTGTTTAGAGCAGTTTAGTCTACCCAATGATAAGCTCTTAGAGGTGACCGTTTATGAGCGCAATGGAGGCAGACATCTCAGTTTTACTGTGGATGCTGATGACCTTCTCCTCACCAGCGACATTGAGCGACTACGCTTAAAGTGGTAAGAGCCATGAAACGAAAACTAATGATAGTGGGACTGCTCAGTCTTCTTCTGGGGGCAATCGGACAGCCTGTGTCAGCACAGCGACTGTTGCCCAATCAGAATGGACTTGAGGTGATGGGAGGCATCGTCTTCCAACCTCGTGTAGGCAACCCTTTTAATTCAGGAGATTTCTCTGTCGAGGCAGGGTATAACCACTATTTCAGGGTGGGCAATTACCTGTCAGTGACAGCAGGCTATGAGCAGAGACACTACACCTATAAGGAGTGGCGGATTCCTATTCAGGATGCCCTCCTACAGGTGAGCTATAATCATCCACTGGTTATGAATAGGGGACGTGACATCCTCCTCTATGCCGGCATAGCTGCACTTGGAGGATATGAGTTTGTCAATAATGGCGAGACCATTATGCCCAATGGAGCGACGCTTCAAAATCAGTCTCGCTGGGTTTATGGTGTTTCACCTATGATCTCACTAGAGACCTACCTCCATGACCGGCTCGTCTTTGTACTGCGTGGAGAGGGACGCTTTCTGTTCAATCAACAGACCTACTTGATCCGTCCAACGATACAGGCAGGACTGAGGGTCATTATTTAAGCTATACACTATGATACAGAGTAACATCAAAGAACAGCCAGTAGGAGTCAGCCTGGTCTGCTCCACGGTGATCGCTTTGATCGTATTGATATTCAGTACGAGCTCTTGCGATCAAGGAGTGATAGTCGAGGAAGATTATCCCTTTACCGTGGAGGTTATGCCCTATTACGAAGAGACTGAGACCGGTCAGGTCGTGGAGGTGAGGTGTCAGATTGATTCAGAGAAGCGCAACAGCGATCTGCACTATTCGCTGAGATACTTCCCTAAGAAAGGAAAGGGATTATTCACCATTGGAAGTCCCTTGGGTGATGGTCTGATACCTAATGACAGGTACGTATTGCCGCTTGATGAGGAAGGAGCATTTAGGCTCTACTATCGTCCGGAGACCATGGGGTCACACACTCTTCTTTTGACTGTGGAGAGCAGTATGGGACGTAAGTATCCTATGGAACTGAAGTTCAACGTAAATAAGACGAAATAATGAGACGACTAACAACATTACTGATAGCCTTGCTGACTATTACGGTCTTCACCACGAAGCGGAGTGAGGCGCAGTTTTACTCGGCAAGTACAAATCTCCCTGTGTTGGCCACAGGAAGTATCAATGCTGAGCTGAGCATGACACTGACTCGCAACTGGAGCTTGCACCTTGAGGGCAGCGTGAACCCGTGGAAGATTGAGCAGTTCCGTATACAGCATCTTGCCATACGTCCCGCCATACGATGGTGGACGAGCGAGAGTTATAGAGGGTGGTTTATGGGAGCACACTTCTGTGGAGCCTATGCTCACATTGGTATCCCTAAGTGGATGGATAAGAAGTACGAGGGAGTGACTATGGGGGGAGGTCTGGATCTCGGTTATGCATGGGCCATCGATACCCGCTGGAATATTGAGCTTGGACTTGGTGCCGGAGCTTACTATCTGGATATGTGGTCAGGCAAGTGTCACACCTGCTCTTACCGCACGGAGGAGCTGAGCAAGTGGATTTTCATCCCGGACAAGCTGAGCCTGTCTGTCGTTTACCTCTTTTAGTGAGACCTGAAATGAAGAAACAAACCAACATAGCAACTACTCTTGCCCTCTGCTCTGCTGTTGTCCTTGCCGTTACCGCCTGTGGTACGATGACGAGGAAGCTGGAGAAGCAGGATCCTGAAACCAATCGCCTCGGACTATCCTTTGCACATGAGGACAAAACCTCCGATTATATTGATTCGGTCTACACAGTGACTATGCCGGCGGATCTGGACAGTATCCCCGACTCAGAGGGGAACTACCACAAGATTGCTCGGACAACTACTGATGAGTCGGGAGTCACGATGCCGACGTGGGAGTTACAAGGTGTTGTGGTTGAGCAACGGCTGAAGAATGTTGCAGAGCGCAACGGAGTGGTCAATCTCGACTTCATCGTCACTGTGCCAAAGACACTGATAAATGACAGATGGCAGCTCCGTGTCTATCCGAGAGCCTTTAAGGACAATTCCGATCGGATCGACCTACAGCCACTTATCCTTAGTGGTGCTGACTTCCTGCGTATGCAGGAGAAGGGGTATAACGAATACAAGGCCTTTGTCGCCTCCATCGTGCCTGATAGTCTCTACTGGCAGGAGATGATCAATCATAAGGGCGTGCAGAAAGCCCTGTCTGATCTGGAGGCGGAGTACCACAAAGCATGGCAGAATGACCTTCTCCTTAAGCAGGAGTGGATCGACTGGCGTGACCGGATCAACAAGCGGTATCTGCTCTACAATACACAGATGAAGCGCAACCGAGCTTCCATAGACCCCGATCGTGATCTGTTGGCCATCCTTCCTGCCTACTGGCTGGAGCGCAAGCTGGATCGCAGGAGTGTTCCGAGAACCTTTGCTGAGTACGCCTTTGGTAACAAAGAGATTGTAAAGAAGCAAATCACTCCGGAAGACTCATTAGAGATTGAGAAACGCTACACCGATGTGAAGCGTATTGCCGAGAATGAGCGTAAGAAGCAGGAGAAGCAGGCGATGTATCAGAAACTGGTCAAATTTCCACGTATAGCCGCCCGTCTCGACAGTATTGTCCCTTCAGGGAATGACTTTAAGTATTACTACACCCAGCAGCTGGATGCTGACTCCAACACGAAGAAGATCAAGCTGGTGCTGAATGGTGAAGTGGTCGCCATTGATCAGTCCACGTATGAAGTACCGAGAAGCGACACCCTTACCTACTATGTCAGTGCCATGGTTGATTTCCTTGACGAGGCTCCGAGGTACAAGACCGAGGTAGTACATCGTCGGGTCGACAAGGTGATCACCGCCAATATCGACTTTAGAGTTGGTAGTGCGGTCGTAGACCCATCACTCTCCAATAATGCCTCTGAGCTTAATAAGGTACGTGAGACGGTCGATGACATTGAGCGTATCGGTGATCTGGTCCTTGACGGACTGGAGATGACCGGCTATGCCAGCCCTGAGGGTAACGCTTCGTACAATAGCAATCTGGCCAATCGACGCACTGAGGCTTTACGACAGTACATCACCTCAAATAGACTCTTTGGTGGTCGTAAGCCGTCCATCAAGACAATGAATGGAGGTGAGAATTGGGATGGTCTCCTTGCTTGGGCAAGAGATAGTATCAATGGACTGTCAGTCTTTGACCTTGCCGATATAGAGAGTATCGTAAGCTCCACGGAGGACTACGATGCTCGGGAGATCAAGTTGCGCTCAACGAAGCCTGCACTCTACGAAAAGCTTAGGGAGGAGGCCTACCCGAGTTTGCGTATGACGGAGTTTAAGTTCATCACGCACCGTGCTCAGATGGTGCAAGATACGATTCACACCACTGTCATTGATGACCGGTACAATCGTGGTCGTGAGCTACTGCGTGAGCGTGAGTACAAGCAGGCTCTCAACATACTCTCCGAGTACCCGAAGGATTACAATTACGCCATCTGCCTTATGAGTTTAGGGTATGACCGGCGAGCTTACGAGATTCTCAATGCTTATGGGGACAGAAGTTCTGCCGATGTTCAATACCTGTTGGCTATTCTACACGTACGCCTCGGACATGTGAAAGAGGCGGTACAGTGCTTGGTACGTTCCGCACAGATTGACCACCGTAAGGTCTTCCGAGCGACGATGGATCCCGAGCTTAGTAAGCTGATCAATAACTACGATCTCTTTCATGACGATCTAAATTTCTAGAAGTATGACACATAAATCAATCCTATCGACACTCTGTCTAGTCTCTCTACTATCCCTTGGCGGATGCAGTAAGGAGAATGTGCAGATATTCCCAGATCGGGACTGTCTCTATACAGGGACCCTTACGGTGCATCGACAGCCGAGATCCGACTGGCAGTTGGTGAGCTACCAGCTTACCGATGACGAGACGACTATTGAAGCGTCTCAGCTAAAGCCTCTATCGTGGCGATCAGACGAGGAAAGCAAGGTGGTTCCTATCGGTCTACACCGAGCACTCTATATGTCGGAGACTCTGTCCCACTCCATGACGGCGACAGGAGTTGTCTCTGTTGGTTCTGACGCAGGCAATGGCTTCAAAACGATCTCTCCCACGCCTCTTCTGTTAGGTCAGGCTGAGGGTAGAGTAAAGTATGACGAGGAGACTGTTGTCGATGTCATTCCGAAGGATATTTCCAAGGGCGTAAAGGTCATCTTGACCAATAGCAGCTCTGAAAAGGTCTCAGATATTGACATGACGATCTATAAGGGATACTTAGGGTATGACTGTCTAAGCAACAAATCAACTCTACCAGGTGTCTTTAAGCTTCCTGGGGAACGTTTTGATCTTCCCTCTGCCGGCTTAGTAAGTCGTGTGGGGTACCTATTCGATGTGATACAACCGATGACGCTTCATCTTTCTTTTAAAGACAGCTTCGGAGCAGAATACTTTATTGAGTTTGAGGATGCTTTTAAGCAAGACAAAACCAATGAGCGACTTTATGTAGCGGAGCTCGATTTGAGCGAAGCAGGTTTGGAGCAAGCCGGTGTCAAAAAGACCGTCAAGGCTATACGCATCGACGGTCGTGACGTGACTTTCCCATCTGAGGGAGGCAAGATGACTATGGACGTTAAGGCGTACCGTGTCACCACAGTTTTTAGCGGCGGCAAGGAGGTCTCCCGAGACGAAGAGGAGATCCCCTACACCTATACCTTGGACGGGGACGATGCCCTCCAGATCTCTTATGACGCTCCTTATACCTTCACCATCACTGCTGATGCCAATCAGAGCGGACAGATCCGCACGAAATACATCCGCATACACGCAGATGGTGTCACACGGCTATTCACGATTAAGCAACCGCCCATAGGCTCCGGTGGTGGATTCACAGTAGACGGAGAGGTGCAGTGAAAGCGGTATGTATCAGCACGGTGGCGAGCATTATGCTTCTTTGCCTTATGACCTCATGTAGAGGCCATGGCAATGATCCCACACCTCCTGAGCCACCCGAAAAGCAAGCAATGACTGTGCAGGGGGACAGTATTACTCCTTGGACCACTACCGAGGGAAGCACGGAAGTGGCGTTTGAAAAGTAACCAACACAACTATCAGATAATGCTTATGAATAGAATGATGAAGCGCGTAATGTGGACCTTGTCCGTTCTCCTACTCTGCCTTTGCGCCACTTCCTGCAAGGCCAAGGTCTGCGAAGAGTGTGAGCCGGAGGGAAAGTATAAGGTCGATGCAGAGATTCTTGTCGTCCGCAAGGATGGTACAATCGTCAGTACGACGAAGCTCCGTGGAGATACCCCATCCATACGAGCAAATGCCTCTTCCGTCGTAGAGACGACAAAGGGGAAGATCACAGGTCTTGGCTATTTTGACGCTAATGCGGTGACCACAATCTCCGTGTCGGCAAATAAAGGCTACGCCTATAAGGGTATGTACTTCCGCTACAATAGCGGGTACAATGCTACCGCTTATCCTACCAGTTCACGGTCTGCACTCAAGTCATCGACTAAGAGTGTCACGGTAACAGGTAATCTGACTGTCATCGCACTTTTCGAGGTGGACGACAGTATGGACATTATTATTGAGTAAAGAATGCACAACTAAACATCAACCCATTAGTTTTTATTGCAATGAAAAAGATTCAGAAAATGCTTTGTGCGGCCGTCGCCGCCATCACTGCCGGCTTTGGACTTGCCGGATGCCAGCAGGATCACAATTTTGCCCCTGATCAGCCTGCAAGCTCAGATCAGGTAACCGTCAAGGCTCAGCTGCTGGTGGAGCAGGATGACGGCACCTATCTCGAGGTCGACCCCTCTTTTCTCCGTGCCGGGGATGATACCTACGGCACGTGGACGGGGCTTGGCACCTATCCTGCCAATACCCAGGTGACAGTCACCTTCACGAGTAAGAGCCCGTGGTGGATCTACTCATTCTTCGACAAGTCGAAGGGTGAGGGATCCGGTCTGACCGGTAACCGCACCACCACGACTAAGTCCGTGACATTTACAGTCACCAAGGACGTTACCTATGTCGCCAAGGTACGCAAGCTTGGCAACAAGACGACTGAGGCTTCAGCCGATAAGGGTCAGGTAAATATCGACTCCAAGGGAGGCTCCGACAATGTGACGATCAAGATCACCGAGACCACACCGATCATCGGTAAGGATGGCTCTCAGGTAGATAAGATCGTTAATAGCAATGTCGTACCCGGTACCGTTACCGTGAAGGATAAGCCGTCATGGGTGACCACTGACACCGGCAAGGGAACCGTCACCATCAAGGCCGGAGCCAATCTCCAGCCAGACCGCACCACTGACACCAGTCGAGACGGCACTGTGACCATCATTGCTGACGGCAAGGAGGTGGTCGTCAAGGTTCATCAAGACTCACGCTTTGAGGTGCCGAATAATGAGGTACGCTCCGATGAGTGGGCGTTCAAGGACGGTAGTGACAAGCCCAATGCTCAGTATCGCTACAACTTCAAGCCTGAGGGCAACTCGTACGACATCAAGGGACTGTATGCCAACTTTGGTAAGAACCCCGTCGATGTGATCACGGCGGTTTACCTCAATGGTAAGCTGACGGCTAAGAGCGAGTGGATCACCCGCAGTGCCACTTGGACTTATGGTAAGCCCAGTCTCAATTGGGTAACCAATACTGATCGAGTATATAAGGCGGGGAAGAATGAGACCGGTAAGGATCGTGCTACCTCCGTTGCCGTTGTTAAGCTCACTCTGACGGGTCGCACGGAGATGCTCTGTCAGTCTAAGATTAACTTCACTCAGACCACTGCCGGATTTATCGTTGATGGAGAGATCCAGTAAGTAGTTATTAATTTCCAAACAACCGTTTAGTTGTGGGGCTCCCCGGGTTGTGTCTCGGGGAGCCCTTTATATTATCAAGGAATAGGAAACGATATGAATAAGCTGTACTATATCTTACCCATACTACTTCTGATCACCTCCTGTAGGATGGATCTCCCGGAGAATGCGGGAGAGCAGATCCCTACAAGGACTCTGCGACTATATACTTCATCTGAGATGTCCGCTCTGCGTGCTTTTAGGGGTGGCGAAGAGATGACTCTATTCGGCACGGAAGGCAATGCCAGCTGGGAGCGAAAGGCCACGCTCGCCGGAAGAGAGTGGGTCTTGGACAAGCCTTATGAGGTGACCGGAAAAGGACAATTCTTTGGCATTGTCTCATCTCCCGGAGGGAGACCCTTACTTCGGAATGAGTACGGAGCGGTGCGTGTGGACCTGCCACCCATTGATACCAATGGTGAGGATGGCTACCTCTACACCATTGCCGACTATTCGCCTGAGACAGCATCCATTGATCTTGTTTTTAAGCGACTCTCGATGCGCCTCACGATTACGCTTGATCTAAGCGATTACCGTGGGGCAAAGCACATCGAGCAGGTAACTGTCTTGGGGGTTCCGCACACTGCATGGGTCAATCCTAAGTCAGGACTCCTGACTCGGCCTGACGAGTCAGAGTCCTATACAATAAAGATCGACAAGTCGATCTCAGGAGATAAATTCACCTTCTCGATAGACACGTTTCCCGGCGAGACTAATAACGCCCCTGTTCTCGACGTAGTTATCGATGGACACACCTACAGGGTGGCTCTGATGAGTTCTGCTGATCGTCCGTGGTATGCAGGGGAGGTGATCCGACACCGCGTCAAGGTGAGTGATTATGGAGCTAAGGTTGATCCATCTGACTTGGCAGATGGAGACCGCACCTCGGACAAGATCGACCTCATCGATGACTTCGAGGCTCCATTCTTCACCGCCACGGTTACTGATCAGGTCTGGCGTACGCTCTATCGCAACCACGCCGCACTGATCAATGTCTTTGTAGTCAACCACTCCGATAAGAATTTCAGTGGTGATGTACGCTGGATACTGGAGCGAGAAGACGGCACAATGGCACAGCAGGGCATTTACTATGAAGACTTCACCATAGAGAGAGGTAAGTATGAGGGGTTGCCATTGCCCATCCGACCGACTGTTGAGCCGGGCAGATACCGTCTGCGTCTACTGATGCGGGAGGTAGGGGAGACGAAGTGGTTCAGACCGTTTGTGGCTACCGACAGTGATACAGACGACGACTGGTTAGTCACAGTGACTGACACCCCAAAAGTGCTTCTGACAACGTTAGTGATCGAAGGAGAGGATCGTCCCGGATACGGCACGGTCAACCGCCTGCATTACGACCGCCCCTACAGGATGATTTTGTCATACAACAGCTATCATAAGGAGGCACTTTCTGCTACGGTTCGTCTCTACTACGCTCGAGACCTAATCTTCACCGGTCACTCGGCCTACCGGGACGACTTCGGCACGTGGAGTGATCTACTGGCCTCTCGGGAGGTGACCATTGATCCTGCTGGGGATACAGTGGTATTGCCGTTCGAGATCACCGAGAGACGGGCTAATGCCAGTCGTTATGGAGCATATCTGTATATGACTATTCAGTACTCAGGTGAGCAAGGGGAGTATCCGTTACTTTCAGATCGTAATGCGCTCTATCGGATGAGCCTCCCGGTACGTAAGGCGTTTGGCGATGACTTAACGCTCGGCAAACTCCTCTCCGGTATTACCTGTGTGCCGAGTTGTGTCGTTGTTTTGGAGTAATGCGAGGAGGAAAGAGTGCCCTATTTTAGACGATTGTGCTCTATTGTATACGATACCCGTCCATTCTTAGGTATTCAGCACGAAACGACGTAACTTCGCACTGTATCATTAATTGATAGGGTCACTTTCTCATAATGACCAAGTAACAGTTCAAGACCTAATAGGCCAAGAAGTCGTCCGCTGAGACAGCGCACGACTTTTTGTTGTCTTGTTATTGCACCCTCTTTACTGGGCAAGCACCACACAGTCGATCTCCAGAATCCGACCTAAGTCCGGATTGTCAATCGCAGATGACAATTATTGAGTGTCGGGGTCAAAGGTTGTTGCCCTATTTTAGACGATTGTGCTCTATTGTATACGATGCGCGACAGAATGAATCATTTACCGAGAAAAGTCGCAACCTTTGTCATAGTTCAGCTGGTCGATAGACCATTTGGATTATTATACAACCAAACACACGTGTAAATATGTACAGATTTTTAGATTTGATGAAAGTGTCGGCAGTGGGAGCGATCCTGCTGTCGGCACTGGCGGCTTGTAACAGCAAGCCCGAGAGCAATCCTACACCTCCACCGTCCGAGGACGACTGTGTTGAGGTGATCATCGAGCAAGTGGTCGACGGCAAGGTGGTAGACACCCGAGCCGTAGGCCGCACCGATGTCGTGAAGTACACCGGCAAGACTGACGGAGAAGATGTTATTCAGGTCAGATGGCCGGATGATGTAAAAAACACCACTCCGTTTGACTTCTCGGTCTACGCAAAACCAAACTGTTATCTAAAATCAATCAACTATCGGTTTGATCAGGAATCAGAGTACCAGAGTTTGCCAATTACAAGAAGTACGTTTAGAGACGAGGAGAAACTACAGTTAATTGGCAGTTTCACTTGTGAGCCATCTGGTTCAAATAAGGTTTATGTGAATATAGATTACGAAAAGGTGTCAAAGGATGACTACACTGTAAACTATGGCAACAATCCTTCAATTTCCCGTCCCACACCTGTACCTCCTGGTAGTGGTGTGGTAAAGCCTAAGGTCTATGTTTTTTCGGATGCTTTTTCGTATGCCTCCTTTTATCCTAGAAGGGGACTCGAAGAGGTGCTTCCTATTATACATTCGAAACGTTGTGAGTTTACGTTTGAGCCAAGTCCATATATCAAGGATGTCAAGGCTGACGAAGATAGTTTTCGTGTAAAGGTAGTAGATCCGCCAGTAGGGAAAGCATTTGTTTTGAAATACAATGTGAAATGGGTATTCGAAGACTCGTTTTGGGATTTTTCTATCCCATATGAGATCAGTTGTTTTATCCCTGAGTATTAAATCAATCTAAAATATGTACAATTTTAAAGATGTGATGAAAGTGTTGACAGTGGGAGCGATCCTGCTGTCGGCACTGGTACTGGTGGCTTGTAATGGCAAGCCCGAGAGCAATCCTACACCTCCCGAGAGTGATCAGGTCGAGGTGATCATCGAGCATGTGGTCGATGGCAAGGTGGTGGACACCCGAGCCGTAGGCCGCACCGATGTCGTGAAGCATGTAGAGGGGATGACCGATGGCAAGGATGTCGCTCAGATCGGATGGCCGGATGATGTCAGTAGCAATAAAGCATTCGACTTCACCTATTGGGCCAAGCCGGGACTTTATCTGGAGGCCGGTGGCTATCGTTTCAATCAGACGGAGGATCCGCGGATGACTACATTTGGATTTGACACCTACGGACAGACCGAGGCGATCAAAAAGGTCGGTAAGGTTACTTGTTACCCCGAAGGACACAAGAAGATCTATGTTCGGCTGGAGTACAAGAATGTCAATAACCCCAATGCGAAGTCAGACTATGACTACATTATGACATACCAGACAGATGCCGAGCACTGGGACTATTTTGACAGGATAGCCTCAAGCATATCAGATCCGGGAGCACCAAGTGGCGGTCGTCTGAATAGTGAGGCAAGCGGGTATGTGGTAAAGCATACACTCGGCTTCACTGCTCTCTGTGATAATCCGGCTCCCCTCCCTAACAAAACGGATTTCTCTCATCGAGGAGCTTAGAGTGTCTGAGTGCCACGAAGTGGTAAAGAAGGCACGTCAAGGCGAGAGGTACCTCCCGCTCTTGCAAGCTCTTCGAGGACAGGTTAGAGCGCAGGATGAGTGCAGAGCGACTCTTCCGAAGCGCATCAGGTGTTCAACGTACTGCCCTATATTAGAAGCGACTGCTCTATTGTGATAAAGTATGCGTCAATTCTTTGGTGCGCGTATTACCATCACCTACTTTTGCCCTGTCAGTTCAGTATAGCTAACTAATTAATGACAAAAGAATTATGGCTGAGAAAAACGTAAATGAGATGCCCTCCGGGCAGACCGATGAGAAGATCCTTGTACTGGAGGAGACTCCGAGCAAGGGACAGGCTGTGGGACGTACAACCGTCCTGACGGACAGTGTGCGCGATCTCATCAAAAGTGGAAGCAAAAAGAAGGGAGAGACCTACAATGTGGAGCTCTCTGAGGATGGCACTCTGCCGACCAAGTCCAAGAAGGGGAATGTAAAACTTCTGGATGTGAGACAGAATGACAACCCCTTGACTGCTTTTATGAGAAATCTAACTGCTCACCTTGATGCCATGGACACCAAGGGAGATCTCAAGAGTATCTATGTGGTGTCTGCAAATAAGCTGGATCAGTTCTTCGAGCGACTGCACAATCGATTCATCCCACAGAATAATCTAGCTCTGGAAAACAACGAATACTCCGTGAAGAAGCTGAAAGCAGAGGAGAAGATGATCGCCGACGGAAAAATGCTAGATCCTGCCAAGGTAGACTGGCAAAAGCTGGAGAGCGAGTTCGGCGTAAAGGCAGACTGGCTCGCCAAAAACGGGCAGCTGGATAAGCTGCTGCACTACCAGCAGACGGATGCGGTAAAGGTAACCCTGCCACCTAAGCCAGGTTACGACGATGGTTTTGAGACAAAAGCTCGCTTTTCACTCACCAAGGACTACAACATCCGCTACACCTTTTATGCGCCCAAGGTAGATCTTGATCAACCGTTTATGGGACACACGTGGAGTGATAAGGATAAGCAGACTCTGATGCACGATGGGAATCTCGGAAGACCCATTGATCTTCAGAAAAACAACGGTGAAATCAACAGCTACTATGTAAGTATCGATCCGCAGACCAATCGTCTCTCACTAATGAGAGAGGATCAGTTTAAGGTTCCGGATAAATTGGGAGTTGTGGATCTTACCCCGGATCAGCAGAAAGACCTCAAGGAGGGCAAGATGGTTCGGATCGAAGGTATGCGACGCGTCAATGCGAATGGAGTAGTGGTTGGCAATCCCTACAATACGCATATTCAGGTGAATGCAGTTAAGCGTGGCATTGAGTTCATCTTCGATCCGAAGATTGACTTTATGCAGAGGTATGAGGTAGACCGTAAGTACCTCAAAGAGGGGTGGGACACCCAGCATAAGTTTGCCGGGATACCACGATACAAGTACGGCAAAGAGCTGACCGAGGAGCAGCGTTTCGCTCTGGGATATGGCAAGACTCTCTACTTAGAGGGTCTCAAAAAGAAAGACGGAACGACTTTCTCAACCTACTTACAGGTGAATGATAAGGGAGTGCTGCGAAGCTACTCCAGTGATCCATCTCTCATTGATGACAAAGTCAATAAGGCTGCGTATAAGAATGAGAAGAAGGAGGAAAAATCTAAGGAGGAGACTGTAACCAAAACGGTCAAGAATGAGGTCAAGACGAAGAAGTCAGTAGGACCAAAGCTGTAATGTGGAATAAATCGTGATGTATTGAGTGAATAAAGGAGAGAGGGCATGAGAAATGTCCTCTCTCTTTGTCTGATAGCAATAGAGGTGCTGACTGTTTCCTTGATCAAAGCTCTCTCAAATGTTAAAGTCTGGATTCTAGCCGATTCGGTTTGTTGGGTTATGACCTTTTATGTATCTTTGGTTATCCAAAAGGGACAGTGGTCCGATGACACATAGATAGAAAAGTGTTTGCACTTCTTTTGCACCCGTTTTTTAACCTCCACATTTCCAGCCCTCTATAAGGCCTCCATAAATGTACCACTAATGTTTCTGACACTCCAGACGGTCTGGCTCTTTGGCACTGACTTTGCCTAATGAGATATGAACGAAAGACTAAGTCATACATATAGATCATGGATAAAAATCAGACGACAGGGAAGATTGGCGTGACGAGCGACAATATGTTCCCGATCATTAAGAAATTCCTCTACAGCGATAATGAGATCTTCCTCCGAGAGATCGTAAGCAATGGCGTGGATGCCGTACAGAAGCTGAAGACTCTTGTCTCCAAGGGTGAGTACTCCGGCGAAGTCGGGGATCTCCAGGTGGAGGTGAAGATCAATGGCGACAAGCTGATCATATCGGATAATGGTATCGGTATGACTGCCGATGAGATCCATAAGTACATCAATGAGATCGCCATCAGCGGTGCCGAGGAGTTTGTCAAGAAGTACGAGGACCAGCACAGTATCATTGGTCACTTTGGTCTCGGCTTTTACTCCTCCTTCATGGTTTCTGACAAAGTAGAGATCTACACTCAGAGCTACGACGAGACGGCTCCCAGTATCCGCTGGTCCTGCGAGGGCAATCCTGAGTACCAGATGGAGGAGGCAGAGAAGAGATCGCGAGGGACGGACATCATACTACACATCTCCGAGGAGGATAAGGAGTTCCTTGATGAGGATCGCATCTATGCATTGCTCAAGAAGTACTGCAGCTACCTCCCTGTGCCGATCGTCTTCGGTAAGGAGAAAGAGTGGAAGGATGGCAAGCAGGTCGATACGGATAAGCCTCGGGTGATCAATGAGACGGATCCAACGTGGATCAAGCAGCCCGCCTCCCTCACTGATGAGGATTACAAGGAGTTTTATAGGACGCTCTTCCCAGGCAATGATGCGCCGCTCTTCTGGATCCATCTCAATATTGACTACCCATTCAACCTGACCGGGATCCTGTACTTCCCTCAGATCAAGTCAAACCTTGATATGCAGAAGAGCAACATCTCGCTTTACTGCAACCAGGTCTACGTGACCGATAACGTCGAGGGTATCGTCCCCGACTTTCTCAATCTCCTTCACGGCGTGATCGACTCGCCGGATATCCCGCTCAATGTGAGTCGCAGTTATCTCCAGTCCGATGCGAGAGTAAAGAAGATCTCGACCTATATCACCCGCAAGGTAGCAGATAAGCTGGCAGAGCTCTTCAAGTCCGATCGTGCCGCTTATGAGGAGAAGTGGCCTGCACTTGATCTCTTCGTGAAGTATGGCATGCTG
>OBRT01000176.1_pt1 | contig 20260 bp, 21 predicted proteins | sample 1494891 | NCBI WGS metagenome assembly OBRT01 (sample SAMEA3360688, study PRJEB22359) | human gut metagenome | biome: ENVO:urban biome; feature: ENVO:human-associated habitat; material: ENVO:feces | place: Bangladesh | collected 2011 | reverse complement strand
GTCAACGACTCATTTCTCCTGTTCGTCGAAATGTCGTCGGACGTCTTTGTATAAGTCCTACCATCGTGTTTTTGATTTTGTCAAATCAAAAAGCACGGGTTAGGGCTATAATATCCCGCCGCCTATTTTTGTGTACTTGGAATATGTATTATTACCAACAACGGTGCGTTTATAAAATATCGAACCAAAAAATACCGAACTTTCGTTGTTATGACAACATACAACCACAGGTGTGTCCGTATATATACATAAATTATTACATTTACATATATATAATTATTTCGTTTATACAATTGTAAATGTTCATGTACGCATCCGTAGCGCGACGGTTCTGTGAAGTCCTTCCTGTGCCCAACCGAGCGAAAAAGAAATCTTTGATTTCGTTTTTGAGCACGGGAAGGGTAGCGCCCATTTTTGTGTACTTGGAATATGTATTATCACCAACAACGCTTTGTTCATAAAAAATCGAACCCAAAATTTATATCACATTACCACCTAAACATTTGCGATGACAATTCGATGAGAAACGCTTAGATGAAGTGTTTTTGGAGTGAGGCATATTGCAAAATATGTCGCAGCGACGAAAACACGAAATCAACCGTTTATCGCGAAAAGAACTGCAAATAAAAAAACGTACAAAAACTTGTACGTTTTAAAAATCCTCTTATTCAATATCCGCACCTCTAAACCCTCTTCCGCGAATTTCTTCCACGTCGCTGATTCCGATAAATGCGTCGCTGTCGATTTTATTTATTATTTCTTTAAGCATTGAAATTTCATTTCTTTCAACATAGAGGTACAGCACTTGTCCCTCTTTTTTACTCCAGCCCCCGACCGATTTGAGCGCTGTGACTCCACGGCTCATTCGAAGATTTATCGCTTGTCGTATTTCTTCGCTCTTCGACGAGATGATTGTGACACTTTTTAGATTTCCCTTCGACATTTGAATTCTGTCGAGCACATTGTACGAGATAAACATTGCGATTATCGTGTATGCTCCTTTGTCGACTCCGAAGAGATAACTTGCAATTGAGATGACGACGGCGTTTAAAAGAAGAAGCGCCGAGCCGATTTGCATATTGTATTTCTTTTTCATTACCGCCGCAACGATGTCGAAACCGCCTTGACAGCATCCGTTTTTAAAGAGTATTCCCATTGCGGTCCCGTTTATGACACCGCCGGCGATTGCCGATAGCATCGGGTCTTTAAATGAAATAAAGTTCCCGACTTCTTTAAAGATGATCATCGTTATGGATTGTACGATTGTCGATATGAATGCGTAGGTTAAAAACTTTTTCGAAAGTGTGCGAAGTCCAAAGAGAAAGAGCGGCAAGTTTAAGAAAAACACCGAGATACCGGCTGCGATTCCCGTGATGTATTGGAGCATGACGGAGATACCGCCGATTCCTCCGGAGAGGAATTTGTGCGTGGTGTAAAACGCGTTCACGCCGAACGAGAAAATCAGGTTCCCGATAATAATTGCCGTGAGCTTTCTTCGCATTTCATATTTCGAGCCGAAATATTTTATAAGCTTTTCGTTTGATTTGTATGTTTTTATATTATCTTTTTGCACTTTGCTTCCTCTACAAAATTTCTCCGACAAAAATCACGTGTGAATCTTCGTCTTCTCTAAATTTTTTCGCAATTTCTTCGTCGAGAAAGTCGGCTTTTGCCGAATCGAAAACTGCAATTTTTCTCATATAGATGTTTTCGAGAGCGCCTTCTACTATATCTTTTCCATTTTCTGTGACTATTTTAAGTCCGGTCTTTTTTATTTTGTCCTCATCTCTTCCCGTGACTGCTCCGAAATAGTTCAAAAGTTTTTCGTCGTCAAATTTTGCGGTGAAAAAATATTCGGACTCATTTAAGAACTCGTATGTGTAGCGCGATTTTCTTACAAAAACCATCTTCACATTTCTGTTCCAAAGAATTCCGTCCGTGACCCATCCGCAGGTCATTCCGTTAATTTCTCCGGTTCTTTTCTTTGCGAAAAGAATAAAATTATTATTTTTCATATTATAACTCCTCCAAACCATATTGTAGTATATAAATTATAGCATAGTTTATTTGATTTGTCACTTGAAGAAGCCCATGCATTGTGATAAAATATATGTATGAATATATTTAAGAACGACTGGCATGAAACACTTTTGCCTATTATAGAAACAGAATATTTTACGGAACTTTTGAAGAAGCTCGAGACGGAATACAGAACACACAGATGTTATCCGCCGTCTGACGAGGTTTTTCGTGCGTTTTATTTGACTCCGTTCAAAGATGTCAAGCTTGTGTTTTTGGGGCAGGACCCATATCACACGCCGGGCATGGCAAACGGGCTCAGTTTTTCCGTAAACGAGGGTATGAGAGTGCCGCCAAGTCTTATGAATATTTTTAAGGAGATGGACGACGAGTTCGGCCATCATCCGGAAACGACAGATTTCTCAAAAGTCGCGCGAAGCGGCGTGCTTTTTTTGAACACGGCTCTTTCCGTGCGAGAAGGGGTGCCTATGAGTCACGATTTTTTGAATTGGAATCGATTTACGGATTTTGTCATTGAAAAGCTTGGCGAAAGAGACGACGTTGTGTTTTTGCTTTTGGGAAGAAAGGCGATGGACAAAGCTCCTCTCATAAAGCACAAGGAAAACATCGTCAGCGCGGCGCATCCGTCGCCGTTTTCGGCATACAAGGGATTTTTCGGAAGCAATGTTTTTATAAATGTGAACGACAGACTTCAAAAAATCGGCAGAACGCCTGTCGATTGGTCCTAAGCATTTGGAGGTGAAGAATTTTGGAATTTGAAATAAAGATAAACGGCAATCCTCTTACGGAGCTAACGCCGATTCAAAGGGCGAAGACCGCCATTATTTATTATCACGGCTTCAGCTCTTCAAAGGAAAAGAGCCTTTTTAGAGCAAGGATTCTCTCTTCGCTCGGTTATTATGTGCTTTTGCCGGATGCTTCGGGACACGGCTTAAGAACGGATGAATGCAATCCGGATTATGAAAAGCCGGACAAAACTTTTTGGGATATACTCGTGAAAACGATTACCGAAAGTCCGGATTTAATAAATTATCTTTGCGAGAAAAAGGGTTTTTCGCCGAATGACATTGTTTTTTGCGGACACTCAATGGGTGCGATGGCTGCAGCCGGCGCATTTGTGAAGATTCCTTTCGGAAAGCTTGTAATGTTTAACGGAACGCTCGACTATGAAGCCTTGAGCGAATATTTCAACAAAATCTTTTTTAACGACGACGAAAGTCTAAAGAAAATTAAAGAAACAATAAGATACTACAGTCCGAGCGAACATCTCTCGAAACTCGAGAACAGAGACATACTGATGATTGACGGCGACAAGGACATAATTGTGCCGGCGAGATTCAATGAAAAGGTCTACAATTCTCTCGTGCCTTTTTATAGAGACAAGTCTCGACTGAACCATACAATTTTGCCGCGCACAACGCATGAGATGACCGTGAAGTCGATGGAGCTCATGGATGCGTGGTTAAAAGATAGGGAGGGAAACGAATAAATGAGCAACAAGTTTGCGAAAAAGCTTGCAAAATATTTGGCTGTGATTCTCGCAGTCGCAATGATTGCCGGAGTTTTATTTATGTTTATGCCGTCGCTTCTTGCGGAGGGCGAAACCGATGAAACGACGAAAATGAATGAGCGGGATGACGAGGAAATTGAAATCAAAGAGATTGCAAACAAATATATCTACCAAATTGAGGAACTCATAAGGAAATACAAGGACAGACCGGGCTACTACAAGGCTGTGAAGACTCTCAGAGACTATATTATGAATATAGATTTAAACAATCTGAAAATCGAAGAGCTCAAAAGTCTTATCGACAATTTTGGCATCGACAAGTCCGAAATGAAAAAGAATCCGGTTTTTATCGGGGACAGCTCCGAAATGTTTCGACCTGCGGACAATCTTAACCGCGCCGAGTTTGCGACAATTGTTTTGAGACTTATGAAAGTTGATTTCGACAAGAGCGAAGTTTGGTACGATGCGGTGATGAAAAAGGCAAAGGAAGTCGGTTTTATGAAAGGCGACGAGTTCGGAAATATGAGACCGAAAGACAACATCACTCTCGGAGAAGCGATTGCGGTTCTCGTTCGATTTAAAAATTTCACGGAGGCTCAGGGGAACATTGTCGGAGTTCCGGAAAAACATTGGAGTCGCGGATATATGCAAAGGGCATACATCGACGGTTGGCTGAAGCGAATCGAAAATGTGAAAGATCCCGACAGAGCAATCAGACGTGACGAGGTTGCGGCGCTCATGACAAAGGTCAGAGGGCTCACAATCGACAAGGACGACATAGACAAAAATATAGCGATTTACAAGACATACAAAGATGTGGGGAAGAAAAATCCTTACTACTATGATATTATTGAGAATTCGAATTAATGGGTAAATTTATAGTAATAGAAGGACCGGACGGCACGGGCAAGTCAACCGTCATCAACGGTCTAAAGGAAACTTTGCCGAAGGAGCTGAAGGTAAAATATTTCAGAGAACCCGGCGGAAGCTATTTTGGAGAAAAAATAAGAAAAATTTTGCTTGACAACGACACGGTAATCGAACCGGAAACGGAAGCGCTGCTTTTTGCGGCGATGAGATGCGAAAACTACTCGATGTTAAAAAAAGATTTGCCGAAATATGACCTTATCATTGCGGACAGATTTCTTCCGTCAAGCATTGCATACCAAGGCGGCGGACTTGCACTCGGTATGGAGAGAGTTGAGGATTTAAACGACTTTTGTCTTCACGGGTACAGACCCGATTTGACGATCTATCTTATGCTCGATTTCAGAGAGGGGCTAAAGCGAATCGAAAGCGAAAGGGGCTTTGACAGGCTCGAGATGAGAAATGAGAGTTTCCATCGCGCCGTTTTCAGAGGCTATGAAAAACTTTCGAAAGCTAAAAACTCTAAAGTTGTGAGCGCAGATATGACAAAAGAAAAAGTGCTCGAAGAAGTGAGACAATATATTTTGGACCTAATAAAGGAGGAAGAAGAATGAAATTATTAGTTGCCATCGTTCAAGACGCCGACGTAAATCCGTTGGTAGACGAACTTACCGAAAAGAAATTCAGATTGACACGTCTTTCAACCACAGGCGGTTTTCTTAAAGCCGGAAACACAACTCTTTTAATCGGAGTTGAAGACAACGAAAAAGACGAAGTTCTTTCAATCATCGAAAAAAATTGCAAACAAAGAGAAATCACAACATCACTTTTGACAGTGACAATGCCGGGAGATGCATTCATCCCATATCCTTTGGAAGTAAAAGTGGGCGGCGCTACAGTTTTTGTAGTTGATGTCGAACAATTTGTAAGAATTTAATGGTGATTGTCGGTCATAAAAGAGAAAGGGAGGAGCTGTCGGGGCTTCTGTCTCGGGACGGTCTCTCCCTCTCGTTCAGCGGAAAAGAGGGCACAGGAAAAAAACTTGTTGCTCTTTCTTTTTTGAGAACTCTTTTGAATGTTTCGGAAACGGAAGACATCCGAAAACATCCGGACCTCTTTCTCATTGAAAAAGAGGACGAGATGATAAAAGCGGACGACATTCGCGCTCTTATAAATTTCTCGAGCATAAAGAGTTATTTGGGCGGAAAAAAAGCGGTCTTAATCGACAATGCCGAAAACATGAATAAAAACGCACAAAATGCGCTCTTAAAAATTCTCGAGGAACCGCCGAAGGGCGAGTTTATAATTTTAATCACAAAGGATTTCGAGGAGCTTCTCCCGACCATAAGAAGTCGTGTCACAAATATACGATTTCGGGATTTGAACGACGGAGAAATGCGCGAGATTTTTCCGAATATTACAGAGGAGATTCTTGCGGTTGCGGACGGGAGCGCGAAAAAAGCGGACGCATTTATCCACGCCGACACAAAGGCGATGAATGCATTTGCGAAGAACGCCATCTTGGGAGGCGGCGACTCCTTTCTCGAGGGAAAAGAGCTCACCTATGTGAATTTGATTATTTATGCGGAATATACACAAAAAACAATTGCCGACATGATTTTTGAGAAAAACGGTGGAGAGCCGAGGCTCAGACTTTCAAAATATTTGAATGAGCATTACGATTTTAGGGCGGACTATTTGATTGAGAAATCGAGAAAACTCGACAAAACCGCAAAACTTTATGCCGGAAATTACAACAAAAAACTGCTTCTGACGAATCTGTTATTTTAGAAGCAAATATAAATTGAAGGAGGTGAATTTGAATGAAAGTAGTTGGAATAAGATTTAGACAAGCCGGAAAGATTTACACTTTTGACAGCTGTGACTATGATATAAAGCCGGGGGACGCCGTCATCGTCGAGACGATTCGCGGAAAAGAGATGGGCTTTTGCGCGAAAATGACGACGGAAGTGCCGGACGGGGAGGAAACTTTTAACTTGAAACCCGTCATTCGCGTTGCGACCGAAGAGGACAAGGAAAGATACAGAGAAAATATTATAAAGGCGACTGAAGCGTTCAAAGAGTGCAAAGAGCTTATAAAAAAGCACGATTTGCCGATGAAGCTCACGGACTGCAACTATACATTTGACAACCACAAGCTGCTCTTCTACTTTACCGCCGATGACAGAGTCGACTTCAGAGAGCTTGTAAAGGACCTCGCCTATCTCTATAAAACGAGAATCGAGCTTCGCCAAATCGGAGTTCGAGACGAGGCGAAAATCTTGGGCGGCATCGGGCAATGCGGACGTGAACTTTGCTGCAAAAGCTGGATGTCAAACTTCAACAATGTTACGATAAAAATGGCGAAAGACCAAAATATTGCGCTCACTCCGTCGAGAATCAGCGGAATGTGCGGAAGACTTCTTTGCTGCTTGAACTATGAGCAGGAGTTTTATCAGGAAAAAATTTCCGAAATGCCGAAGATTCGCTCGAGAGTTATGACGCCGAAAGGAGCGGGAACGGTCATCTATGTGAACGTCTTGACGGAAGAAATTACAGTTTCTCTTGAAAGCGACGACGGAAGCTATTCGCAACAGGTTTTCAAACTTTCGGATGAAATCTATGAGGAAAAAGCGTCCGACAGAAAGAGCGGCTGCAACTGTCCAAATAAAAAGGTAAACGAAATCGACATCGACGAAGAACTCAAAAATGAAGAGGAAGAGTTCGGAGAAATTGTCGTCGAAGAGGATTTCACGGAAAGCCTTGAAGATGAGGAAGCGGGAGACAAGCCGGACAACAAAAAGTTCGATAAGAATAAAAAGTTTGATAAAAATAAAAAGTACGACAAAAATAATCGAAACGATAAAAAACCGAGGGACAAAAAGCCGTACAAAAAGAAACCGTTTAAACAAAATGAGGACGGCAAAAAAGGCGCTCCTAGGGATAAAAATAAAAACTTTGAAAACAAAAGAGGTTCATTTAAAAAGGACAATCGCCGCACTCAAGGCGAGGACAGAAGAAGCAAGCGCCTGATTGACCGTGAAAAAAGAGCAAAGGAACAAAGAATTCAAAATGAGGGTGACGATTCACTCTAGTTTAGAAGGAGGTAAAAATGGACAGAGTAAAAAATATTGAAAAAATGGAAAAAATCATGAACGACCACGAAGCGCTTCTAGAAGAAGTGAACAAAGTTTTGGACAAACTCGAAGCGCACCAAAAGGACTATGCGAAATTCAGCGCATACTACAGCTCCGAAGAGTGGTTTGATGATTTTGAAGCGTTGAACAATGGAGAACTTCCGGAAGACTTGGAAGCCGGCATCCTATCCGAAGACGGGGCGTATGATGTAATCGGAGGACAATTTCAAACGGCGGTTCGTTTAGTCGAACTTGCAAATATGATGCTTCAAGAACACACAAATCCGGGTGGCGACGAAGAATAAGCGGATATCTATGGGAGAAAATCTCATAGATATTTTTTTACAAATTTTCACTTTGTGCTATAATATAAACAAAGGAGTGATTTTGTGGACAAGTTTTATCCGAAATATATGTACACGCCGATGCCGGAAATGCACAACGAGATGGTGCCGGTGACCGCCGGATGCTCATACAAAAAGTGCATCTATTGCGATTTAAACTACAGACAAAAGTTTCAGGTTTTCAAGCTTGACGACGTCGAAAAATTTTTGGTTCATAGAAAAGCGGAACTCGAAAAAATGAACCGCATGCCGAAGAAGTTCACGCTCCTTGAGGGCAATCCACTCTGCGTGTCGACCGAACATTTGGCGGCGGTGCTTGAACTTATACACAAATATTTCGATGTGGAATATGTTTCGATGTTTGCGCGCGCGACTGACGTTTTGAGAAAAAGCGACGAAGAGCTTTTGAGATTAAAAGCGCTCGGCATGGACAGACTTTGCTTGGGACTCGAAAGCGGCTCCGACGAAGTTCTCTCGTTTCACAAAAAAGGACACACGGCGCACGATAGCGTTCTTGCGACGAGAAAACTCGACAGACTCGGAATAAACTACTCCGCATATTTTATGTTGGGGCTCGGCGGCAGAGAAATGACAATGAGCCATAGGCGTGAAACGGCGAAACTTTTAAACGAAATACACCCGTTTGAAGTCGTGTTTGTCACTACTGTCATCTTTAAGCGCGCACCTCTAAAGGACTATGTACGGGACAAAAGATTTCTTCGAATGAGCGTCAAAGAAATTTTGGAAGAAGAAATCTATATAATTGAAAATCTAAATATGAACACAATTATAAAAGCCACACACAAGACCAATCCGATTCCGCTTCAGGCGAAATTTCCGGAGGGGAAAGAGATTTTTTTAAGAAAATTAAAGGACTACTACGAGTCGAACGACGAAAAGGCGCTTGTGAAAAACGAGATGAAAAAGTGGAAAATTTGGGATAAAGAGTAAACAAAAACCGGGGTTATACATGCCCCGGTTGTTTTTGTTGTTTGAGCTTCTTTGCAATGTGTCGATTTCTCGCACGCAAACTTACATAAAAAATCATTGCGAAAATAAATGTGAGCGTCTCCGAAATGAGAGAAGAGAACCAGATATACTCCGGATTTATTCTCGTCGTCACAAAAAGTGCGAGCGCGATAAAAAGAATCGAGCGGAAAACATTTATCATAATCGAATACTTCGGCATGATAAACGAAACACAAATCGCAGCTATCAAGACATTGAAACCCGCAATGAAGAAAGAATAAGTAAACTTCATCATCGCCGTCACGGAATAACTTATTTGCTCCGGATTTTCTCCGAGGAAAAGTCCGAAAATATTGCTCGAATAAATGTGGAAAATCACAAAGAAAAACACCGCAGTCGCCATCACCATTAAAAGCGCATTTTTAAATATCTTCTTGCACGACTTGAAATCCTTTTGACCGTAATAGAAACTCAGAAGCGGTTGGATGCCCTGTGTTATTCCGGCAAACACCATAAGAACCAGCTGATTTAAATAAGAAATGACTGAAAAAGTTGCAATCTCGTCTGTGCCCAAAAACTTTATAATAAAAAAATTGTATAAAAAAATAATTACTCCGACCCCGACTTCCGAAACGAAATCTCCGATTCCGAGAACAAAAATATTTTTCAAAGTCTCAAGCTTAAACTTCACCTCGACGAACTCGAGATTCGACTTGCCGACCGTGAAATGAACGAGATAGACGAGAGTCGAAATCACCTGTGAAATGCCGGTTGCAATTGCGGCGCCCTTGATGCCCCAACCGAGCACGCCGACAAAAAGATAGTCGAGAACGACATTTGAAATCCCGCAAGTTAAAACAGTCTTCATCGCAAGCTTTGGAAAACCGTCGACCTTAACGAGAATCTCCATATTATATGAAATCATAAAAAACGGCACGAAATAAATAATATTTCCGAAATAATCCATAACATATGGATACAAATCGCCGGTCGCCCCAAGAAAGACGGCAATCCTCTCGCGGAAAATATAAAACACCGCCGTCAAAATGAGCGACAGAATTGAAACCGTCATCATATTAAAACTGAAAACTTTATTCGCTTTTAAATAGTCCTCCTTGCCAATGAAAATGCCGCAAAGCGTCTGACTCCCGACGGCGGCGATAATACCGAGCGCAAAAACCAAATTGATAAAAGGCATGCTGATATTGACCGCGGAGAGCGCATTCTCGCCGACAAACTTTGCTACAAAAAAACCGTCAACCATTGAATAGAGCGAAAAAACAACCATCGCCCCGATCGACGGAATGACAAATCTGAAGAACTTTTTCGATAAACTGGAAATAATAAAACCCCCTTAAATATATCTTACCACAATAAAATCAGTAACTCAAATATAACAAGTCAAAATTTGCGGTGTATATTTGAGAACCGGTAATTTCAGGTTCTCTTTTTGTTATTGTATGTGTATGTGTACGCAACCGTAGCGCGACGGTTCTGTGTGTCCTCCCGCCCAATTTTGTGTACGTAGAATATGTATAATTACCAACAACGTTGTGTATAAAAAATATCTACCCTAAATCCCATACCAATTATAAATGCATATTCGCTCTGCACGTTCCCCAGAACGTAGCGTCGGGTCGTTTCCCGACGCCCATTTTTGTGTATATGGAATATGTATTACCACCAACAACGTTGTGACCATAAAATATATGTACCAAAACCCCCATACCTCACATCAAATTACCTCCACCCTCATATTTGCGAGGATATTTTGATGAGAAACGGCTCGATGGAGTGTTTTTGGAGTGAGGCATACTGGCAAGTATGTCGCAGCGACGAAAACACGGAATCAGTCGTTTATCGCAAAAAGATAGCCCTAACCCGTGCTTTTTGATTTGACAAAATCAAAAACACGATGGTAGGTCTTCCGCAAAGACGTCCGACGACATTTCGACGAATAGGAGAAATGAGTCGTAGACGTCGACTGCAAACCGCAAATATTTCTTTGCTAATTGGGTATAATATAAATGAAACAACATTATCACAGTGAAACAAAAAAGGAGGATATTATGTCAAAATTTTACAATGAAATAGCGGGTATCTATAGCAAACTATTTCCGCTAAGTGAAAAGAAAATCGAATTCTTAATTGAATCGGCAAAAAAATCCGGAGGCATCGACGTGCTCGACGTCGCATGCGGAGACGGAAAAGAAGGAAAAGCATTGGTCGACAGAGGCTACAACGTCGTCGGCCTCGACATGGAACCGTCTATGATTGAAGAAGCGATCGAAAACGGACTCGACGCCGAAGTTCTGGACATGCTTAAAATCGATGAACTTCGCGGCAACTACGACTTCATATACTCGGTCGGAAACTCCATACCGCATCTTGACAACATGAACCAAGTGATAACCTTCCTCGAAAAAGCGTACGGAAAACTAAAAAAGAACGGTGTCCTCGTAATCCAAAACATAAACTTCAACCTGTTTTGGAAAGAAGATGCAGCCGAAGGGGAACACCTTGGCGACCTTCCGACAATAAAGGGCGACGACTACACCTTCGTCCGCGAATACTATCGCCGCGGCTCGAAAATCGGCTTCAAAACCCTCATCAACTACAAAGATAAACACTACATCAACGAAGTTGAACTCCTTCCAATTGACCCCTACAAACTCGCCGACACAATGATCAAAATCGGCTACACTGACATCGAACTCTTCGGCAACTTCTCAAAAGCGCCTATGGGAGAGGGGAATGCGGCGATTATCCGCGCCCGAAAAGTAAAATAAATTTGCGGTCTATTTTGCGACGCATTTCATCAAATTATCATCGCAAATTGCGGTGATTATTAAAGAATCGGTGGCACCGGTTCTTTTTTATGTACTTATAAATGTATCTTAGCTCTATCCGTTTCCCAAAACGTTGATTTATATATTGTGTATAAAGCTCATACCATTTATAAACATATTTTCGCTCTGTCCGTTCCCCAGAACGTAACGGCGCATGCACAATCGACGTCAACGACTCATTTCTCCTGTTCGTCGAAATGTCGTCGGACGTCTTTGTATAAGACCTACCATCGTGTTTTTGATTTTGTCAAATCAAAAAGCACGGGTTAGGTCTTTAACATCCCACCGCCCATTTTTGTATATATGGAATATGTATTATTACCAACAACGTTGTGTATATAAAATATATATACAAAAACCTCATACCAATTATAAACACATTTCTTCGCTCTGTGCGTTTCTCAAAACGTAACGGCGCATTACATTGCGCCGCCATATATGCCGTTTTTGAAATATACAACCCCACCAACAACGTTGTGCCGATATAATATCTTCCCCAAAACCTCTATACAATATCTCTCCAAACTCATCATACAAACCCCTCTCCCATCACATACCATTTCCATACCTGTTCCACCACACAACCGGATTATTCTCTATATAATCATAAACATTACTGTAATCTTCCTTATTTCTCACAACATGATCATAAAAATTTTTCTGAAATAAACTCCTGTTAAACCTCGGGACGCGACCTTTGTGAACCAAATCCATATATCCGAAAACAACACTTCTTTTAAATGATGCCACAACCTCGCCCAAATTCAAATCATTCTCATTCAAAATCGTTATCAATAAATGTACATGGTCCGGCATAATAACCCAATTATCCACGGTCACACCCTCGAACAATTTCTCTATATTCACAATCGCATCTCGAAAAATATCCTCAATCTCCGAAACCCATGGAACAAAAACACCGTCCGCAATCTTCCCGAACGCATGAAATCTCTTATATGTACAAATCGTAACAAAATATGAATAACCGCTCCCGTATTTGAAATACCTCATACGCATATTGCTTCTGTGTTTCATTTTACCCATCCAACTTCATTATTCTACATATATTATATACGATAATATAAAACATGACAAATTTTATTTAATGTATGTTATTTATTATATCACCTATCATTGTGTGTCTCCCAGAACGTAACGGCGGGTTATATCCCGCCGCCATATATGACGGTTTTGAAATATACAACCCCACCAACAACGGTGTGTTTACAAAATATCGAACCAACCCCCATACAATATATATACCAAAACCCCCCATACAAAAACAAAACCTTAAAATCGCATTCAAACTTCTATCTCATACATAAATAAAATACATCTATATATTCTTACTCACATTGTAATATTTATCGCGTATAACCCCAAAACAATTTAAACATATTTTCGCTCTGTGTGTTTCCCAGATCGTAACGGCGGGTGCACAATTGACGTCAACGACTCATTTCTTCTGTTCGTCGAAATGTCGTCGGACGTCTTTGTATAAGACCTACCATCGTATTTTTGATTTTGTCAAATCAAAAAGCACGGGTTAGGGCTATAAAGTTTGCGCCGCCATATATCACGCTCATACAATTTACACCCCCATACAATTTACACCCCCATACAATTTACACCCCATACAATTTACACCCCCACCAACATAAAGATTATCCAGTTGTAGGCAAGCTCATTATTACAATTGATTTCAAGGATGGAACTCCATCAAGAACTATTAATGATATTGAGTTACAAGAAAAGGTTCAAGGAATACTAAGAGAACTTTACCGTGATGACAATATTCAAAAGATTACAGTAGTTGGTGAAGATAAATTTGGAAATATAAGTAAAAATAAAGTTAAATATACTGAGCCAGAGCAAATTGAAGTTAAGTTTATCATGCCGAGAGCTAACCACTGGGCACTCCCGGAAGTTCAAGCAGCTTATGATGAATGATGGCTAGACATCTATACTAAGGGTCTTGCAAGATTCAATGCTGACAAGGTTATTACAAGAGCAGAAGTAGTAGCGTTCTTTAACAGAGCTTTTGGCAGAATGGCAGATATAGCTTATATCGATGCAAATGCTGATAGGTTAACAACATTCAAGCATGTTAAGACAACTGATTGGTTCTACTATAAAGTAATCACAGTAGCAAACACTTATGCATCTTAAGAATGGAATGGTTCAACGATTCAAACGGTCTTGATAACGAATTCACTAAATTAGATAAGATTGAATGGGATACTAAGTTAAGAGATGATAAAGAAGTTATCGAAACTCTAAGAAGAATCAACTTCCAAAGAAATGTAAGATAATTTCGAATGAGAGTTAAAGTAATTAAATTTAATATTTAATTGAGATTAAGACATAGATAGGGTGTGTGCCTCATCTCGGTTTTCGTTTGGGTTAATTTGAAAAACTATTTTAATAAACTTTAATTATTAGAATTGACTTATGTTAAATTACCTTCATAGATTTTTATTTTCTTTTTATGTATAATATCTATACTATATAAATAAAGGGAGTATTTACATGGGGTTAGAAGAATCAATAAAGATTTATTTAGACTATTGCAAGGTTCAAAATAATTTATCTGATAAAACAATTAAGGCATATAGAATAGATTTAAATCAATTTAGTTGTTTTATGGAAGGGGAAAACTATTTAGAAAAGGATAAAATTGAAGCTTATATATACTATATTAGAAGCGGTGAGTATAAAGTAAAAAGCATAAAAAGAAAAATCGCTTCTTTAAAAGCTTTTTATAATTTTCTAAGTTATAAGGAATATATCGAATTTAATCCTTTTCATAAAATAAAGGTTAAGATAAAAGATCCTTTCTCATTACCAAAAATTATACCTACAAGTGAATTAAATAAATTATTTGCAGCAATTGATGACAAGTTAAATGAAACTGATAAATCAAAGTATGTGTATAAGGAGTTAATACGTGACAGGGCTATACTTGAGTTGTTATTAGCTACTGGGATAAGAATCAGCGAACTGTGTTCTCTCAAAAAGAGTGATATAATGTATTCAAATAATATGATTAGGATTTTAGGCAAGGGTTCTAAGGAAAGATTTGTCCCAATATATCATACAAGGTTAATTAGTGATCTAATTTATTATGAAGAATTATACTCTGATAGGTTGAATAACTTCGCATATTTGTTTATTAATAAAAGAAATAAAAAGATATCAAGTCAATCTGTGACCAATATGATAAAAAAATATTGTCATTTAGCCAATATAGATATAAACATTACACCACATATGTTTAGACACACTTTTGCAACAATGTTACTGGATCAAGATGTTGATTCTAGACAAATCCAGATTCTTTTAGGACACGCTAGTATAGTAACAACTCAAATTTATACTAATATTACTTCTAAAAAGAAAAAAGATATTATGAAATATAAAAATCCTCTTTCTAAGATAATAACTATTGATAATTAATTATTATCTATGATTAAGAGGAGGATAAATGAGTAATCTAAAAAAATATATAAGAGAATATGATTCATTGAAAAAGAAACCTGATATCTATTTAATTGCAAATGCACAGGACTATACAAGTAAAATTTCACCATATAATATCCATCATGCTAATAATAGTGAGTTTTTTTCTGCAGAAGAGCTTGGAGAAATTGCTGCATCACTATTTGACATAGGTTGCTATACTAGTATTTTTTATACTGAAAGCGAGTTTATTGATTATATACAAAGAAATGTTTACAGGCTAGATATTGATAATTTATTGGTTATTAATCTGGCTAGAGATGGGATAAAAGAAGGAAAAAAAGGTTTGATCCCTGCATTTTGTGATTTATTCAATTTAATGTATAGCGGCTCCAATTCATTTGTAGTATCTTTGTGCAGGAATAAATTTATTTGGTCATCTGTACTTAGAAATTATAATATTAATGTCCCAGATTTTTGTAAAATAAAAAATTCTAGAAAAATAGGAGAATTAGATATTGATAGCAAGGAAAAAATTATTATTAAAGATATATGTGAATCAGCTAGCATTGATTTAGATTTTAAATCTGTTACAGATAATCCAAAAGAAGATACTCTTTTAAGAAGAATTAAAGAAGATAAATTAGTCCAAGAATACATAAGTGGAATTGAGGTTGAGGTTCCATTTTATAAGTTTAATACTGATATTGTTGTAGGGGAACCTATAAATATATTATTTAATTCTGATGTTAACATTTTAACCAGTACAATATCAAATTCTTATGACTACGAGTTTTCAACTGTAGAAGATGAAAAGTTAAAAGATTTATTAATTTTGACAACACAAAAAGTAGTTGAGCTACTGGAAATTACGGGTTATGGTAGAGTTGATTATAGAATAGATGATAACAATATATGCTACGTATTTGATATAGCTACTATGCCTTATATAATACATCATAGTTCGTTTGCATACTGGTTTAAAACTGCTAATTTAAAATATACAGATATATATAAGGCTCTTATAATGTCTACTTTATATAAATATTCTAATAATATAAAAAAAATATAGGATAAAACTTCCTATATTTTTTAATTGGTTTAAAGCAGAGGTTTCTAATATTTTAAAATTAAAGTATTGATGTGTGATGAATATCACTTAACATAAATCCTCTAAAAAAGAACCTCGCTTCCCTAATATTGGTCTTTTTATGAAAAATATAATTAGAAAATTCTTCACCAGTTAAAGACTTGCAGGTGAATATATCTTTATATAGAATGTATTTTTTGTTTAGAATTTCATTTTCTTTCCTATATATAGTCGGAAATAATGAATTTAATTTATTGTAAATAAATTTGGCATTTTCTATATTGCTCTCCATAATATTAAGTCCAAATTCAAACCAAGCAAAATGATACAAATAGAAATCGTCTACTAAATTATTTTCAAAATCGACTACTTCATCAACTTCGTTTTCTTTTTCAAAAATTTTTTTATACTTTTTGTAAGTATCTATATCATTATTCTCTAAAGATAGGGCACATATATTTAAACATAAAATATTTTTGCTAGTTTTAGAAAGTAAAATGTTTTTATTATTGAAAATTTCTTCATATTTTTTGACAGCGCTCTTTTTATCAATTGTTCCATCAAAAAAATCAAGTAAAATAAAATTCATTTCTGATTTGTAGTATTGAAAATTTTCTTTTATGTTTTTAGGCAATTTTAATTCACTTATCCTATTTTTGTATTCAATAGCAGATCTAATATTATCGTTAGCTAACTCTAAGCACATCAATGTATTTAAAGTCATATACAATTCTTGCAAACTATTATTATCTTCAAAATATTTTAATGATAATTTACAATCAGATATTGCCGATAGAATGTCCTTTAATAAATAGGATTTCCTATTTAAAATATTTTTATATAGTTCAATATTATCATGAGTTTCTTGTGAGCACAACTGTTTGTCTAAATTTTTTACCTCATTAAGTAGAATGTTAGTTTTATCTATATCATTAAACTTATCTATATATTGTGGAATCAGAGTAATTAAATATATTGCTTTATATAATGGATCATCCTCAAAATCTTTTTCTTTTATTATTATGTCATATAGTGTATCACATAAATTTTTGAGCTTCTTATAGTCGCTGTTTAATGTACTGTAATACTCAATATCTTTTTTAAGCCAGAAAGCATTAATTTTATTGTTATTACAAATGTATTTATCATAAAAGCATTCTGAATCTCCACTATGATCAAAATTAGAAATATCTTCAAACATTCGTCTTAAATTTTCTATATCATAATTACTGTCTATTCTTGCAATCATCTCATCAATATTTTCGTTCATGTTATTAGTATAATAGTATTCATATTGAAGTAAATATTGATAAATTATCTCGTCAGAATCATGCAGGTAATTATTTTGCAAATCTATTTTTCTTTGAAATTCTAGAGGAAAATACCTCGTTAAATATTTATAATAAATATTGAAAATATCTTTTTTATTTCTCTTGTTTTTATTAAGTATACTATCTTTTAATGTCTTAATCATAGAGTAATATTTACTATTTTCATTTTCTCTTTTAAGGACAAGCAAATGTTCTAGAATTTTGATATTTTCATCTAACTCCGATTCATTAATTCTAGAGTCTAATTTAGCTATTTCATAAGGATCAAAAAGTGTAGGAAATACTGAGAATAACTTTAATACCGTGCCATTATCTATATCTTTAAATTTAATCTCTAAGTTGATTTTATCTATAAGTTTATTGATTAGGTTATCAATGCTTTCCTCATCTAAAACATACTTATCATTTTTAAAAAGTCGAAGAGTAAAAAAAGTGTTATCACAGTCTCCATAATTTAATTGATAAGCCTTTATAAATTCATCATGTGATAAATCTTCAAACTCTTTATTCTTTACAGCAAGATTATATATTTCTTCTGGATTAAAATTATTCATTTTAATTATATTATTATTACTTGTACTTTTGACCTCTTCAGAGCTTTTCTTAAACAATATAATTGTTATACTATGCTTCTTGTAGCTTTTCAAACATAGATTAATATTATGACTGATATCTTTAATACATGAATATAAATCCTCGTCTAAATCTTTTAAGTTATTTAAAATTATAACTATATTTTTTTCTTTAGATTTGAGTAATTTATCTGTTAAATTGCATTTATTACTCTCTATCCCCAAAGTAAAAAAGCGGAAGTTAAGTTCTGGTTTAAAATTAAGAGAATTAAAAATTTTAAATTTCCTAGTATTTATATCAGATGTTATAGAATAAATATTTTTAAATATACCCAAATTACTCATGATTAAGGTATCATCTTCATTTAAATTTAAGTATTTAGGAATAAAATTATCATATACTATAAATTTAGCAATCTCATCACTTTCTATAATTATTTGATTAGTAGTATTTATTTTAATATGCTCTAATTTTTTTAGTTTATCGTTAATATTACTTGTTGTTTCTATTGAGTTACTCATTTATCCTCCTCTTAATCATAGATAATAATTAATTATCAGTATTATGCTATAACTATATTATACTTTATAATGTTGATTAATGCAATATATAAAATACAAGTAAAAAATTTTTTGCTGTTAGGAAAGATATAAATACAATTCTAAAATAAATAATTTTGTAATATATATGAATAGGCAAGATCTTAATCGACCATGCGTGATCGAGATTTCTAGGGCGAGACTTTTCAGACTACATTCTCCTAAGAATATTTCAACAATCAAACAAAATTTTTTTGTTTTTCAAGTGAGACTTTTCGGGCTGCATAAAGTAGCCCATACAGCCACAAAGCACAATAAAAATTAATAAATATAATATTAAATTAGCTTGTATACTAATTTGAGTATGTTCCAGCTCTCATCACATATATACTATATTTCACACTTACAATCACCTTATTTGTGTAGATATTTTGATGAGATGCGACGTAAACCCAATTTTTGATTGCGCAATTGTGCTCATTTGCACTCCGAGCAATCAAATAATTGAAGTTTGCAAGCAGGTCGCAAAATAGGCCGCAAATCAAGCGTTTATCGCGAAAATAACCGCAAATGTGTAGGTTCTATAAATCTTTTCCGTCATACAGATGGCAAGCCACAAAGTGTTCAGGTTTAACTTCACGTAGACGTGGGTTTTCCTTTCTACAGATGTCCATGCATTTCGGGCAACGGCCTGCAAATTTGCATCCCGGTGGAACGTTAATCGGAGACGGAACTTCGCCTTCGATTCTGATTCTCTTATTTTGTCTACCGACATGTGGATCCGGAACAGGTATTGCAGAGATCAATGCTTGTGTGTATGGGTGCAAGCTGTCTTCGTAGATCATGTCCGCTTGAGCAAGTTCTGCAACGCTTCCAAGATACATTACAGCGATTCTGTCACTGATGTGTTTTACCATTGAAAGGTCGTGAGATATGAACATGTATGTTAATCCCATTTCGTTTTGCAATTTGTTCAAGAGGTTTACGATTTGAGCTTGAATTGATACGTCAAGAGCCGAAATCGGTTCGTCGCAAACGATAAATTCAGGTTCAACAGCAAGGCTTCTTGCGATACCTACACGTTGTCTTTGTCCCCCTGAAAGTTCGTGCGGGAAACGAGCTCCGTGTTCTTTATTAAGTCCGACAATGTTTAAGAGTCTGTCAATCTTATTTTGTCTTTCTTCTTCAGTCATTTTGAAGTGGACATCCATACCTTCAGCAATAATACTTCCGATTGTCATTCTCGGGTCAAGTGATGCATACGGGTCTTGGAATATATATTGAGCTTTCTTTTTGAAGTCGAATCTTTCTTTTTTATTCATTGAGTGAATATCTTTACCTTCATAAAGAACTTGTCCTTTTGTTGCATCGTACATTCCAAGGACAGTTCTTCCGCATGTTGTTTTACCGCATCCTGATTCTCCAACTACTCCGAATGTTTCTCCTTTGTAGATATTGAATGTGACATCATCAACTGCTTTAAGGACTAGGTTTCTGCCGACATTAAAGTGTTTGCTCAAATCTTTTACTTCTATTAATACGTTTTTCTTAT